>Ga0099826_10000078_pt1 | contig 51102 bp, 44 predicted proteins | sample Mtrugardesep15_FD_76830 | JGI IMG/M metagenome (GOLD analysis project Ga0099826, IMG submission 76830) | Root nodule microbial communities of legume samples collected from California, USA - M. trunc garden sep15 | ecosystem: Host-associated > Plants > Roots > Nodule | place: USA: California... | reverse complement strand
GACACCCGCGGTCGGCGTCTATACCGATACGGTGACGGCCACGCTCAATTACTGATCGCCATAGGGAGGATCGCGCATGCGTCTTTTTACCTTAGCGGCTGCGTTTTTTGCCGGTTTGAGTGTCTCACCTTCACAGGCTGCATCCTTGCGGGTCGCCCCCGTACTTCTCGATCTCAAGGCCCCGACAGCGGCCTCCAGCCTTCGCATCTGGAACGATGCAAAAACCCCGATCAACGTGCAGGTCCGGATTTTCCGCTGGACCCAGCAGAACGGCCAGGATGTCTACACGGCGGTAAACGACGTCGTCGCCAGCCCGCCGATGACGCAGCTGAAGGGCGGCGCGGAAAATCTAATCCGCATCGTCCGGCTCTCCAAAACACCCGTCAGGGCGGAGGAAAGTTACCGCATCATCGTCGACGAATTGCCACCGGCGGGAAAACCGCAATCCGGCACCGTCAATCTGGTGGTCCGCCACTCCATACCCGTTTTCTTCTCGCCCGCTTCCACCGGTGACGCAGAGCCGGTCTGGAAGGTGACGCCGCAGGGCAAGGGTTACAAGGTCTCGGTGTCGAACGCAGGCGAAAGGCGCATCAGGATTGCCAACCTGATACTATCAGGTGGCAACGGCCAGCCAATTGGCCGGCAGCAGGGCCTGGTGGGTTATGTGCTTGGCAAATCCGCGGCAACCTTCCTCGTTCCGGCAACGGGCGGCAAGGCCGGCGGCACGCTGAAGATTTCGGCAGACAGCGAAGGCGGCCCCGTCAATGCGACGGCGCGCGTCTCGGGCGGCTGACCTTGCCGTTTTGACGATTGCCGGTTTGACGGTCTTTTTTTCGGGCAGTTTCTCCATGGCGCAGGATATTCCCCCTGCGGCAGCAGCGCCTTCTTTTGCCGCAGGAGAAGCGGGACAATTGCAGCTCGAAGTCTACATCAATGATGTTTCGACGGACCTGGTCGCCACATTTCGCCAAAACGACGCCGGATCGCTCCTCATCGAACCGGATCAGCTGAAGAATATCGGAATTTCCCCGGTCGAGAGCGCGGTCAGTGCGGATGGCTGGATCGATGTCTCCCGGCTGCCCGAGGTGACGGCGCGTTACGATGAAAGCGCCCAGTCCGTGCATTTCACCCTGCCCATGGCGGCGCGGGCGAACAAGGTGATCGACGCCTCTGGCAAAAGCACGAACGAAGAAGGCGACGAGACCGGGGAGAAGGCCACGAGCAACTTTGGAGGTCTGGTGAATTACACGATCTATGGCTCGTCAGGCGGTGGCACATGGTCTGACATCGCCGATTTCAACGGCGTTTCCGCCCTTCTGGAAAGCCGGGTCTTCGGCCCGCTCGGCGTATTGTCCTCGTCCCAGGTTCTGAGCACGTCGCGCCTGTCGGAATTCGACACGCAGCGCCTCGATACCACCTGGAGCTATTCGAATGAAGAAACACTGACGACCTATCGGGCCGGTGACCTGATCACTGGCGGCCTGAGCTGGACCCGGCCGACCCGGCTTGGTGGCTTGCAGATTCGCCGGAATTTCGATCTGCGGCCGGATATCGTCACCATGCCCATGCCCGAATTTGCCGGTTCCGCCGCGGTGCCCTCCACGGTTGATGTCTACGTCAACAATATCCGCCGCCTGTCGCAGGATGTGCCGGAAGGCCCCTTCTCCATCACCAATCTTCCGGTCATCAGTGGCGCAGGCAATGCGAGGCTGGTGGTGCGGGATGCGCTCGGCCGCGAAATCGTGTCGGAAACGCCGTTTTATACCTCGCCCGACCTGCTGGCAAAGGGTCTCGTCGATTTCTCGGCCGAACTCGGTTTTGCCCGGCGCGACTACGGAACCTCGTCTTTCGATTATGACGACAGGCTGCTCGGATCGGCGACGGTGCGTTACGGCGTATCGGACGGGTTCACGGTCGAAGGCCATGCGGAAGGCGGAGAGGATTTCTACAATATCGGCCTCGGCGGTGTTTTCACGCTCGGAGCCCATGGATTGGCAGCACTTTCCGGCGCATCTAGCCATTTCGGCGATGAAAGCGGCTATCAGATTTCCGCAAGCGTCGAGGCCGAACTGCTCGGGGTGAGACTTAACGCGCGATCGCAACGAGCGTTCGGTGACTATAACGACATGGCATCCGTCTCCGCCAATACGTCGAAAATACAGCCGATTTCAGGGCTGCTCAGCGTGCGGCCGCCGCGCGCCCTCGACCAGATTTCCGTTTCCACGCCGCTCGGATTTGATGAGACAAGCCTGAATTTCTCCTACACCCAGCTCGAAACCTTCGATGAGCGCCGATCCCGCCTTCTCGGTCTCTCCGCCACGCGGCCATTTGGCGAAAACGGTAATATCTTCATTACCGCCTATAAGGATCTTGAAGATAGCAACTCCTACGGCATTTTTGCCGGCCTCTCCTGGTCTTTCGGTGGTGGCGTCTCGGGCTCCGCCGGCATGTCCTCCAATGCCGATGGATATTCCCTGACGGCTGAGGTCGTGAAATCCGAAGAACAGGCGGAGGGAAGTTACGGCTGGCGGCTGCGCGGCGCGCTTGGCGGCAATGATGTCGCCTCCGCATCCGGCAGCTATCGCGGCAGTGCCGCACGCGTTTCGGCCGGTGTCGACCAATTCAACCGCACGACACAGGCCTATGCCCAGATCGAAGGATCGATCGCGGTCGCCGGCGGCGATGTCTTTATCGGCAACCGGATCGATGACGCCTTCGCCGTCGTGGATGCGGGCGCACCCGGTGTCGATATCCTCCTGGAAAACCGCCCGATCGGCCAGACGAACCGCCGCGGCAAGATATTGCTGCCGAACCTGCGCTCCTACGACATCAATAACATCACGCTCGACCCCAGCAACCTGCCGGTCGATGCCCGCATCGACCACACGAAACAGACAGTGCGACCGACCGAGCGCGCCGGCGCGGTCGTCAATTTCAAGGTGGAAACCGAGGGCCAGGTGGCGCTGGTGACCTTGAAGACGGAAAGTGGCGACTTCATCGAAACCGGATCAACCGGCACGATCGACGGCAAGCGCGAGTTCATCGTCGGCTATGACGGACAGGCCTATCTCGACAATATCGGCGAGACCCATCGGCTCAGCATCACGCAACCCACCAGGGGAAAATGCGAGGCCGAGATCACCGTTTCCACCGCAGGCGCTGAACGCACCACTCTCGAAACCCTCTGCAGGAGCGTTCAATGAAAGTCCTGATCCGCGCGGCGCTCGCCATCGCCGCCTCTTTCGCCGCCTCCCCCGTTCTGGCGCAAAGCTGCACCTTCAGCATGTCGGACATGAATTTCGGCTTCGTCAACCTCGCGGGCGGCGCAGCCGTGGACACCACGGCGACATTGTCGGTGACCTGCAACAACCCGTTGTCGCTGGCGCTTTCCATTCGCATCTGCCCCAACATCAATGCCGGCAGCGGCGGACAGTCAGGCGGCATCCGCCGGATGCTCCAGGGCAGCAACATCCTCAATTACCAGCTCTATCAGAACTCTGCCCGAACAACCTCCTGGGGATCGGTCACCCAGCCGGCGCTCGGCTCACCGCCACCGATCGATATGGCATTGCCGCTGCTGATCAACACCACGACCCGCACGGTTTACGGCAGGATCAATGCGAGCCAGGCCTCTGCGGCACGCGGCCTTTATCTTTCCAGCTTTGCCGGCGGCGAGACCAACTTCACCTATACAAGCTACACGCTCCTGGCGCCCAGCTGTTCCTCCGTCACCCAAAACCCAACGCAGGTACCTTTCACCGTAAGCGCCGCGGTGGCGCCCACCTGCATCATCTCGGCCCAAAACATCAACTTCGGCAGTCACGGCGTACTCAACACGGCGGTCGATGCGAATGGCGCCATCAATCTCACCTGCACCAATGGACTGAACTACAGCGTGGCGCTGAATGGCGGCCTGAGCAACAGCCCGCCCGCCGCACGCCAGATGGTGCAGGGTGCGGCGTCGATCATCTACGGCCTCTATCGCGATGTAAGCCGCACCAATGTGTGGGGAAGCGCCGCCGGGCAAATCGCCACCGGCACCGGAAACGGCAGCCTGCAGACTTTGACCGTCTTTGGGCGCGTGCCGGCGCAGAATACGCCTGCACCGGGAAATTACGCCGATACCGTCGTCGTGACGGTAAACTACTGACGTGCGCGGGGTAAGGCGCCAAGTTCCAGCCGCCGATCGATACCGATGCCGGAGAGAAACGCCTCATCATGGCTGACGACCAGCAAGGCGCCGTCATAGGCCCTGAGACCCGCCTCCACGGCCGTAATGGAATCGATATCTAGATGGTTCGTCGGCTCATCAAGGATCAGCAATTGCGGCGGCTGCGGGCCACCGAGAACGCAGGCAAGGCCGGCACGCAACATCTGCCCACCCGAAAGTGTTCCGACGATCCGCAAGGCGGCATCCGCGCGGAACATGAAGCGCGCGAGCGCTGCCCGGCAGGCATTTTCCCCTGATTGCGGGTTGAGCCTGAGGAAGTTATCGCGGATCGACAACGTCGCATCCAGCAGGCTGACCTGCTGATCTAGGAACGCGGCGCTGACACCGAGGTAAACGCTGCCTGCAAAGGGTGGCAAATCCCCTGTTATCACCGATAGCAGCGTCGTTTTTCCCGATCCATTCGGGCCGGTGACGGCGACCCGTTGCGGACCGGTTATCTCGAAGGACAGATCCGTAAGCACGGGATTTTCGGGAAAATACCCTGCGGTCAGACCTTGCAGGCTCAGTACGGTTTTAGTCGCGTGCAAGCCGCTGGGCGGCAACGTGACGGTGACGTCCTGCAGGATTTCGATCCTTTCGCGTGCCGTCCGCAAATCATCCGCCGCTTCGGTTTTCAGGCGGCTGGCGAGATTGGCATTGTCCCCGCTCGTCTTTTCGGCGCGCCTCTTCATACCGCCGGCAGCGATGCGCGGCATGTCTCCCTTCGCCGCTTTTGCGGCCCCCTTCGCATCACGGCGTGCCTTGCGTTCCAATGCCTCCTGCGACTTCTTCCTGACCTCGGAGAGGCGCTTTTCAGCGCTGGCAATGTCCTGTTCGGCAGCGGCCAGTTCCAGCACCTTTTGCGCGCGATAATGGCTCCAGTTGCCGCCATAGCGCATGGCACCGAGCGTGTTCATCTCGACGATGGCATCGAGCGTCTCGAGAAGCTCGCGATCATGGCTGACCACAATCGCTCCGCCGCGCCAGACCGCCAGGAAATCGACAAGGAACATGCGGCTGTCGCGGTCGAGATTGTTGGTCGGTTCGTCGAGAATGAGGAAATCCGGCACGGCGTGGATCTGCGCGGCAAGCGCTGCCCGTGTGCGTTGCCCGCCCGAGAGCGCAGAAAGCGGTGTGAGGGGGGATGCATCGAGCCCAACCACGGCCAGTGCCTCGGCAATCCTCTCCTCCAGCATCCAGTCGACATCGCCGAGTTCCTCGAGCGTTGCCATTCCCGCCTGCGCGCGCGAAAGGACGTGCAACGCATGGCGCGCCTCGAACAGGTCGGCGATGGTCTCATCGTCCCCGACCTGCACGCTTTGCCGCAGCATGCCGATCCTGCCGGAAACGGAGACCGTGCCTGTTGATGGCAGCAGTTCACCGGCGATCAGCTTCAGAAGCGTCGTCTTGCCGACGCCGTTGCGTCCCACAAGTCCAACGCGTTCGAGGCCGAAGCGAAGATTGATATCGGAAAAAAGCAGATGACCGTCAGGTGTTGCCCACGAGAGGTCTGAAAGGGTGATGGCATGCGGCATGGATATCGGTTCTCCTGATGACAAGGCGTTGCGGCTTTGTGATCGGGTTGAAATCCATGATGCACCATCCTGTTGGTATTGCGGAGAAAACGCCCTTACGCAAACAAAGCGGCGCGTTCATGGCGTGGGTTCAATGTTCCAAAGGAAACGCCGGGAGGATGCCCCCGGCGTTTCATTTATTTCAGGCCACCAGGCCCTTGGTCAGTTCCAGCGCCTGCCGCTCGAACAGCCGGCGGTAGATGCCGTCATGGAGGCGGATCAGCGCCTGATGGTCGCCCTCCTCGACAATCCTGCCCTTGTCGAACACCAGCAGCCGGTCGAGCGCCCGGACCGTGGAAAGACGGTGGGCAATGACGAGCGTGGTGCGGCCATCCATCAGCCGTTCCATCGCCTGCTGGATCTGCACTTCGCTTTCGCTGTCGAGGCTTGAGGTTGCCTCATCCAGGATCAGCACCGGCGCATCCGCCAGGAACGCCCTGGCAATGGCAACGCGCTGGCGCTCGCCGCCCGACAGCTTGACACCGCGTTCGCCCACCATGGTCTCATAACCCTTCGGCAGGGACATGATGAAATCATGGGCGCTCGCCTGTTTCGCCGCCTGCTCGATCTCACGACGCGAGGCATCCGGCCGGCCATAGGCGATGTTTTCCGCCAGCGTGCGGTGGAACAGGATGGGTTCCTGCTGCACGATGGCGATCTGGCCGCGCAGGCTCGCCTGCGTGACATCGGCGATGTTCTGCCCGTCGATGCGGATAGCCCCCGCCTTTATGTCGTAAAGGCGCTGGATGAGCTTGACGAAGGTTGTCTTGCCCGAACCGGAGTGACCGACCAGACCTACACGCTCGCCCGGCTTGATGGTGACCGAGAAGTCCTCATAAAGCGGGGTTGCATGCGCGCCATACTGGAAGGTGACATGATCGAAGACGATCTCGCCCTTGCCGATATTGATCCGCTTGGCGTCCGGCCTGTCTTCGACACCCAGCGGCATCTTGTCGAGCAGCACCAGCTCTTCCATGTCATTGACCGCGCGCTGCAGGTTGCGGATATCCTGGCCCACATCGCGCAAATAGCCCTGCAATACGAAGAACATCGCCAGCACGAAGGTGATGTCGCCCGCAGTCGCCAGCCCCTTCTGCCACATGATGAGGCCGGTGCCGAGGATGCCCGCCTGCATCGATACCATCATGAAGCTCTGGATCGTGCCGTTCAGCGTTCCACGTTTCCAGGTTCTGCGCGTCCGATTGTCCCATTTCACCAGCACATGACCAAGCCGCGTTTCTTCACGGGTTTCGGCACCGAAGGCCTTGACCACCGCGTTGCAGCTGATCGCATCCGCCAGCGCGCCGCCAAGCCGGGTGTCCCAGGCATTGGCAAGCCGCGCCGCCGGCGACACATAACCCATCGAAAGCCCGACCGTGACACCGATATAGATCAGCGAGCCGAGGCCGACGATCAGGCCCATGACCGGCCAGTAACTGCCAAGCACGATGGTAGCGCCCACCAGCATGACGATGGAGGGCAGCAGCGCGACGAGCAGCAGGTCGTTGAGCGAATCCAGCGCCCACATGCCACGCGTGATCTTGCGCACCGTTGAGCCGGCAAAGCTGTTGGCGTGCCAGTCGGTGGAGAAACGCTGCACCTTGTGGAAGCCGTTATTGGTGACGTCAGCCATGGTCTTCAGCGTCAGCCGGATGATGCCGTTGAAGATGAACCAGCGCAGCACAACACTGGTAAAGCCAAGCGCAACCACGATGACGAAAGCGCGCAGAGCGCCATCACCCGCATTGGCACCCCCATTGTCACCAGCGATGGCATCAACGATCCGGCCGGAAAAGACCGGCACCATCACTTCGGCGAGCGTGCTGGCAACCACCAGCACGATGATGAAACCCACGAGCGCCTTTCGGTGGCTCCAATGGTTGAAAACAAAGCCGAGCACATGGCGATAGGCATCGGCGCGGAAATCGAGCTTCTTGCGAGACATTTTAACCAGCCCGGCGCCACGAAACAGGACGACCGGTCCTCAAAAACGGAAGTTGGACGGCACAGCCTGGGCGGGAGACAAGATGATCCCGTCAGATCAATCGGGCTATGAAGGAAAAGAAAACCGCATGTCGGGCGCGCATAAGGCGGGCCGCGAATGGATATGACCTAGTGTCGGGTCATTCCCTGCGGGAGGGTCTTGATGAATGATGATGTCATGCAACGCCTCCCTTTGTTCGATCTGACGCGGTGAAGTATTTTGTAGCTGAGCCGCTCGAGCTTGCCAAGCAGGTTTTTGCAACCTTGTGGCAAGTGATGTCAAAATAACACACCAGCCGACCGGTCGTCACAATCGTGGCCGCTCCGAGTGCGGCCACGATCTTAGAGGTCAATATCATCCGTCGCGTAGCCAGACAGGATGCGCGACGGCAAGCCGGAAGCAGGGATTTAACGCTCCCGATCAGTCCATCTGCACATTCGCGTTCTTGACCACGGGTTCCCATTTGGCGATCTCCGCCGCGACGTGGTCTTTCAGTTCATCCGGCGAGGAGGCGACGATCTTTGCACTGAACTCCGCCATGCGGGCGGCGACGCCAGTATCGGCAAGCGCCTTCTTGGCGGCGGCGTTGAGCTTGTCGATCGCATCGGCCGGCGTGCCGGCGGGCGCAAAGAGCGCGTTCCAGGTATAGGTCTCGTAACCCGGTACGGTTTCGGCAATCGTCGGCAGATCCGGGAAGGACGAAGCCCGCTCCTTGGTGGTCACACCGAGCGCCCGCAAGGTGCCGGATTTTATATGTCCTGACGAAGATGGCAGATTGTCGAACATGATGGAAATCTGGTTGCCGAGAAGATCGTTAAGCGCCGGTCCGGCTCCCTTGTAGGGCACATGCTGCATGCTGACGCCGGCCATGCTCTTGAACAGCTCGCCGGAAAGATGCAGCGGGGTGCCGTTGCCGGAAGAGGCATAGGCATATTTATCGGGTTCAGCTTTGAGGAGAGCGATCAGCTCCTCGACGCTGTTGACGTTGAGCTTCGGATTGACCACCAGCACATTCGGAACCACCACCAGCAGCGAAACCGGTGCGAAATCCTTCTGCGGGTCGTAAGGCTTGGTCTTGAGGATAAGCGGGTTGAGCGCGTGGGTGGCAACCGTGCCCATCAGGATCGTATAACCATCGGGCTCGGCGCGGGCCACCCGGTCGGCGCCGAGATTGCCACCGGCTCCGGCGACATTTTCCACCACGATCTGCTGGCCGAGTTCGTCACCCATCTTCTGCGCGATGACACGCGCTACCACGTCGGTGGAGCCGCCCGCCGCGAAAGGAACGACCAGCGTGATCGTTCGATCGGGAAAGCCCTCGGCACTCGCAGTCATTCCCATCATGCCGAAAGACACCGCCGCGGCGGCAAGTTTCAGCACGGTGCGCCGTTTTGAAGACCGGTAAATCATGAACCCTCCTTATACATGGCCTCCTCGCCATCGGCGCATTGTAGCTAAAATGCAAATCAGGGCAACCCGCCGGGTGCCGGGCGATCCCGGCAGGTTTTACGCAGCAGAAGCCCGTCAGGCCTTCAGGCGCTCTTCGACAACCCGCCAGTTGACCAGCTTGTCGAGCACGGCGCGGATATGGTCGGGCTTGCGGTTTTCATAATCGAGGTAATAGGCGTGTTCCCAGATATCGATGCCGAGATAGGCCGGGCGGCCGACGGCCACGGGGTTGTTGCCGTCCTCATATCCGATCAGCGCGAGCTTGTTGTCGTCGTCGCGCGTCAGCCACACCCAGCCGGTGCCGAACACCGTGTCGGACACATCGACCGCGCGTTTGATGAAACCGTCATAATCCCCGAAGGTCTCGTTGAGGGAAGCAGCGAGATCGCCTGTCGGCCGGTTCGGTCCGCCCGGAACGAATTGATCCCAGTAGGCGACATGGTTCCATGCCTGCGCGGCATTGTTGAAGATTTTGACATCCGCCGCCGCCTTCGACCCGGCGGATTCCTTGACGATCCCGGCCAGCTCCATGTCGGCATAGCGGGTGCCGGCCGCAAGCGTGTTCAGCTTGTCGAAATAGGCCTTATGGTGTTTTCCGTAATGCAGGCCGACCGTTCTTGCCGAAATGACGGGCGCCAGATCGGCCTCGGCAAAGGGAAGTTTCGGCTGTGTCAAAGGCAGTGCGGCCCGCGCGACATGCGGGCGGGGAAAAATCGCAACGGTGGCCGCTGCCGCGCCGGCGGTAAGAATGGTGCGTCTGGTGATGTCCATCATATCCTCCTCATGAACGGTGATATGGGACTAACCCCGAACTACGGCCCTGGTTTCCTCACGCGGATGCAAATCTGCCGCGAACCATGACGATCGGGGGTAGCGACGTTGTGTAGACACTCTCCCCTGGGGACGGATGGATGGGTGACCAGCGCATAAAGAAAGGCCCTCCCGATTGGAGAGGGCCTTGCCCATCAGTAGCGATAGTAGTCACGACGGTCGCGGTAGTCCCGGCGATCGCGCCATTCACGCCATTCCCGTCTCGCCTGACGTTCACGCCATTCCCGGCGGCCTTCCCAGCGATCGCGCCGGTCCCAGCCGCGCTCATAACGTGGCGGGCCGTTCGGGCGGCAATAACCGCGCGGTGACAGGTGGAAGCCGCGTCCGCAGGCATAATCCACCGTCTGAACGTGGGATGCCGAAGGTGCGGACGGTTGGCCGACAGGCATGGCATTCGCGCCGGTGCCGAACAGGGCGCCGAAAATCAGTCCGGCGGTTAAAATCATCTTGCGCATCTTATCTCCCTCCTTGTGGGATAGGGGGATTTAGCGCCCAGCCGGGTGAACTGTGGCTGAATGAATCGTGATTTTTTCGTGGCAGCGGGCCGCAGCCGTGACCAACATCGGCGCGTTTAGAAGGAACCCTGCGACGGCTCGTACATTTACCAATGCAAGGAAAAATACAAAGGGAGAGCCAAATGGATTGGAATCGCGTTAAGGCAACTGGAAGCAGATGAAGGGTAAGGTCAAGGAGCAGTGGGGCAAACTCACCGACGACGACCTCGACGTCATCAATGGCAAGCGCGAGCAGCTCGAAGGGAAGATCCAGGAGCGTTATGGCTACGAAAAGGATCGAACCAAGAAAGATATCGACGACTGGTACGGTCGTCAGGGCTGGTAGAGAAAAGACCCCGCTTCGGCGGGGTTTTTGTATTGTGCCAACTACGTGCCGAGTGGACATCTCTCGATAATCATTCCACCTGCACCAGATGGCCAGGTGATACCGTTCTGTAATGTCGCGTCGGCGCTTCATAACTCATTGTTCGTATCGGGCTTTTCAGCTCGTCATTGGATATGCCGCGTCTCATCCCGCGCCGGGCCGGGTCGGGCACCGGTACCGCTGCCATGAGCTTTTTTGTGTACGGATGCTGCGGATTGTCGAAAACGGCGGCCCGCGGCCCGATTTCCACGATCTCGCCGAGATACATCACCGCTACGCGATGGCTGACGCGCTCAACCACCGCCATGTCGTGCGAAATGAACAGGAAAGCAAGATTCAGGCTCTGCTGCAGGTCGAGCAGCAGGTTGCAAACCTGCGCCTTGATCGATACGTCGAGCGCCGAAACGCTTTCGTCGGCGACGATGACCTTTGGATCGAGCGCAAGCGCGCGGGCAATCGCGATGCGCTGGCGCTGGCCACCCGAAAATTCATGCGGGTAGCGATTGGCCATATCGGCCGACAGGCCTACTTTCTCCAGAAGATCGGCCGTCTTTTCCTTCGCCTGTTTCGTGCTGCCTAGCCTGTGCTTGATGAAAGGTTCGGAAATCGCTGTGCCAACAGTCATGCGTGGGTTGAGCGAGGAGAATGGGTCCTGAAAGATCATCTGCACGGATTTGCGCATGTTGCGAAGCCCAACGGTATCGAGCCGCATCACATCGTAACCGTCGAGCGACACATCACCGGACGACGGTTCCACGAGGCGCATGATCGAGCGGCCTGTGGTGGATTTTCCGCAGCCGGATTCCCCCACAAGCGACAACGTCTCCCCCTGAAAGAGATCGAAGGAAACGTTTTCGACGGCATGGACAGCACCCGTCTGACGCGCCCAAAGACCGGAGCGGATGGGAAACCTCGTCACGAGGTTCTTGACCGACAGAACCGGTGTCTGACCGCTCGCAACCGTCTCCGCCACCTCCTGAGGTTCGGTCGAAAGACCGGTTTTGAGGTCGAGCACCGGAAACCGCGTCGGCCATTTCCGGTCATGCATCGAGCCGAGCTTCGGCACCGCCGAAAGCAGCGCCCGCGTGTAGGGATGCTGGCCACGTCGGAATATGTCTTCGGTCGCTCCAGTTTCGACCGCGTCACCGCGATACATCACGATCGTCCGGTCGGCGATTTCGGCCACCACGCCCATGTCGTGGGTGATGAAGAGAACCGACATGCCTTCCTCTTCCTGCAGCAGCTTGATCAGATCGAGGATCTGCCCCTGAATGGTGACGTCGAGCGCCGTCGTCGGCTCGTCAGCGATCAACAGTTTCGGGCGGGAGGCGAGCGCCATGGCGATCATCACGCGCTGGCGCATACCGCCGGAAAACTGATGCGGATATTCGTCGAAACGGCTTGATGCATTGGGAATGCGAACCTTTTCCAGAAGCCGCACCGTCTCCGCCCTTGACTGCTGCTTCGAAAGCCCCTTGTGGCGGATGAGGACTTCGGAAATCTGGCGGCCGATGGTGAAGATCGGATTGAGCGAGGTCATCGGCTCCTGAAAGATCATCGAGATATCGTTGCCGCGCACGCCGCGCATGTCCTTTTCGGAAAGCGTCAGCAGATTGCGGCCGTTGAGCAGAACCTCCCCTTTTATCCGGCTGGAGGCCGGGGCGAGCAGGCGCATCAGCGACAGCGAGGTGACCGACTTGCCGGAACCGGATTCACCGACAATGGCGACGGTTTCGCCGGACGCAACATCGAATGAGACGTCGCGCACAACGCTTTTCCACTCGCCATCGACTAGGAAGGAGGTGGTAAGGTTTCGGACGGAGAGGACTGGTTTTGTCTCCATGATGTCACCGCCCCACCGCATAGGCTTGCATCAGCCGCGGTGTCGCGGCGGCGCGCAGCAGGCCGTCGGCATCCCGGCGGGCAGCGGTGAGCCGTCCGACTGACCAGGCATCGGCAACAGTGACCCGGTGGCCGCGCCGGCGCAGCTCATCGAGCGTCGCCTCGCCCACCGTGCCTTCCACCATGATTTCACCCGGCGAACTGGTGCGCGGATAAAACGAACCCGGAAAATGCGAGGTGTGGAACAGCGGCATGTCGATGGCCGCCTGCAGGTTCTTGCCGTGGTGGACATAACGAAGGAAGAACGGCAGTTGCCACTGGTCCTGCTGGTCGCCGCCGGGCGTGCCGAACACCATCGACGGGCGTCCCTGATGCAGCGCTAGTGAGGGCGTCAGCGTGGTGCGCGGGCGTTTGCCCGGCGCAAGCGAGGTCGGCAGGCCTTCCTTCAGCCAGAACATCTGGGCGCGGGAATTGAGCGCGAAACCCAGACCCGGCACGATGGGCGAGGATTGCAGCCAGCCGCCCGAAGGCGTGGTGGAGACCATATTGCCCCAGCGGTCGATGACATCGATATGCACGGTGTCACCGCGCTTTTCCGTCAGATGCGACATGGTCGGCTCGTAGACGGTACCCTTGCCGCTCATTTCGGCCAGCATGGCCAGGGTGGCATCCACCTGCTTTTCGTAACCAGGCACGGTGCCGGGGCGCAGTTCCAGCGAGGCCTTGCTGCCGATCAGTTTGCGACGCCCGACATTGTAGCCTTCAGAGAGAAGATACTCGGTCGGGATTTGTCCGAATTCCGGATCGCCGTAATAGACCTCACGGTCGGCAAAGGCGAGCTTCATGGTCTCGACAATGGTGTGGATGAAATCAGGACCGGACGGGTCCATGGCCGCAATGTCGAAACCCTTCAGAAGTGCCAGCGATTGCAGCAGCACCGGACCCTGTCCCCAGGCGGGCGTCTTGGCAATCGTCCAGTCGTGATAGTCGAGCGTCTGCGGCGCTTCGACGGTTGCGCTCCACCCGGCCATGTCCTGCGCCGTCAAAACCCCTTTGTGCTTCGAGCCGCTAGCATCCATGACCTCTGCGGTCCTCACGTAACCGTCGATGGCTTCCGCAACGAAACCCCGATAAAACGCATCGCGCGCCGCCTCGATCTGGTTTTCGCGGCCGGAGCGCGCTTCGGCTTCGGTGACGATCCGCTGATAGGTCGCGGCCAGAACCGGGTTACGGAAATTGGTGTGAGGCTCCGGAGCCGCACCACCCGGCAGCCATGTCTCATGGGAGGTCGGCCATTCCTTCTCGAAGAAATCGGCCAGCCCCTTGATGGTGGCGGAGACGCGCGGTAGCGTCGGGTGCCCGTGCTCGGCATAATAGATGGCGGGTTCCAGCACCTCGCGCACGCTCATTGTGCCATAGTCGCGCAGCATCAGCATCCAGCCATCGAAGGCACCTGGAATGACGGTGGCAAGCAGCCCGTCGCCGGGGATCAGCTTCAACCCTTCCGACGTATAGTGCTCAATCGTCGCACCACTCGGAGCCGGCCCCTGCGCACAGATGACTTCCACCTTGTCCTTCTGCTTCGAATAAAACACGGCGGGCATGTCGCCGCCGGGGCCGCAGAGATGCGGCTCGACGATCTGCAGAACGAAACCGGTGGCGACGGCGGCGTCGAAAGCATTGCCGCCTTTTTCGAGGATCGCCATGCCAACCGCCGAGGCGATCCAGTGCGTTGAGGTGACGACGCCGAAGGTGCCAAGGATTTCAGGGCGTGTGGTGAATTCAGTCATTCCGATATTCCTTGTAAAAAATCATGCTTCGCGCGGATCGAGCGCGTCGCGCAGGCCGTCGCCGAGGAGATTGAAGCCGATGACGACGAGGAAGATGGCGATGCCGGGCCACATCGTCATCCAGGGTGCCTGGCTCAGGAAATTCTTCGCGGTGTTCAGCATCGAGCCCCAGGATGGCGCGGGGGCCTGCTGGCCAAGGCCGAGGAAGGAAAGGCTCGCCTCCGCGATGATGGCGGTCGCCACCGTCAGCGTCGCCTGCACGATGATGGGGGCAAAGACATTCGGCAGGATGTAGCGGGTCATGATATCGATGTGGTTCAGTCCGATGGACCTCGCCCCCTCGACATAATCTTCCATCTTGACGGCCAGCACCTGCCCGCGCGTCAACCGCACGAAAATCGGCATGGCGGAAAGGCCAATGGCGATCATCGCATTGGTGAGGCTCGGGCCAAGGAAGGCCGCAAGCGCAATCGCCATGATCAGGAAGGGCATGGCCAGCAACGCTTCGGTGATGCGGGAAATCACCATATCCACCCAGCCACCGAAATAACCGGCAATCAAACCGAAGGGCACGCCAATCACCACCGCGATCATCACGGAGACGACGCCCGCCATCAACGAGGCGCGGGCGCCATAGATCATGCGTGAAAGAATGTCGCGTCCGAGATCATCTGTGCCCAGCCAGTGGGCGGCCGACGGCGCCTTGCGGATGGCCGACCAGCTCGTCGCAACCGGGTCGGCAATCGGCAGGATCGGCGCGGCGATGGCAAACACGGCGAAAAAAAGCACGATGATCAAGCCGACAAGCGCCGATTTGTTGCGCTTCATTTTTTTCCAGGCGCGGCTTTCCTGCCGTGCCGCCGGTACGGATAGGTTTTGATCGAGAACGGTCATGATATCAGCCTCAGATTGTCGCCCTGAGGCGGGGATTGAGCAGGACATAGGCAATGTCGGCCAGAAGGTTCATGAGGATGAAACCGACGGCGGTGCAGAGCACAATGCCCTGCACGACGGCATAGTCGCGGGTGAACACCGCGTCGACCGTCATCTTGCCGAAGCCGGGAATGGTGAAAATCTGCTCCGTCAGCACCGCGCCGGCCAGCAATTCGCCGAAAAGCAGCGCCAGCAGCGTGATGACCGGCAGAAGCGCATTACGGAAACTATGCGACAGAATGATCTCGCGCGGCGAGAGCCCCTTGGCACGGGCGGTGCGGATATAGTCCGAACTCAAAACCGCCACCATCGCCGAGCGGGTATGACGCATCAGCGTCGCCGCTAACGCGTTGCCCAGCACGAAGGCGGGCATGATCATGGTTTCGATCGAACGGACAGGGTCTACGAAGATCGATTCATAACCGGACGCCGGCAGCCAGCCGAGCTTCACCGAAACAAGCAGGATCAACATGATACCGAGCCAGAAATTCGGGATGGACAGGCCGGAAAGCGCCACGATATTGGCCGTGTAATCGATCCACGTATTCTTCTTGACAGCAGCCAGAATGCCGATCGGAATGCCGATGACCATGGCAAAAAACATCGCCATGACAGCCAGCTGAATGGTGACAGGCAGCTTCTGGCCGATTAGTTCCAGCACGGGCTGGTTCGTCCGCAGCGAGATACCGAAATCGCCCGTCACCACCCCACCGAGCCAGTTGAGGTACTGCAACGGCACGGGGTCATTGAGGCGATATTTCTCACGCAGGAATTCGATCGTCGCGGGATCACGCTCCTCGCCCGCCATGGCAAGCACCGGATCACCCGGCAGCAGTTTCTGCAGCGAGAAAACGAAGATGGAAATGATCAGAAGCGTCGGGATCGCGACCAGCAGTCGCTTGCCGATATAAACAGGCATGGCATTGCCCCCGTTTGGGTCCGGTCTTGGCGGCCGCACGGCAAGCCGTGCGACCTATGCGAAGCGATCAGTCCTTGGAAACGCCGAGAAGGCGGATCATGCCATCAGGCGAAGGCGCCCAACCCTTGACCTTGTTGGAAATGGCATAGGCATAGGGCTGGTGGCCGAGATAGATGATCGGCATGTCGTCGTTGAGGATGACGCTTGCGGCATCGTATTTTTCCTTGCGGACCGCATCTTCGGTCGAGGCGCGGGCCTCGTTCAGCAGCTTGTCGACCTCGGGATTGCAATATTTCACATCATTGATGCCGCCCTTGCAGGTGACGAACTGGTGCAGGTTGCCATCGGGATCGATACGCCCCGACCAGTCGGAGCGGCTGAGCTGATAGTTGCCGGCGGTCTGTTCGGACAGAAGCGTTGCAAATTCGGTCGCCTTAAGGGTGACGTTAAAGCCGGCCTCAGCCACCATGGACTGGATGACCTGCATCATCTGCGTCTGTGTCGTGTTGTTGGCGTGCTGGAGTTCGACATCGAGCGTCTCGTAGCCCGCCTCCTTCATCAGTTGCTTGGCCTTGTCGATGTCGCGCGTCGGTACTGGCAAGTTCTGGTTGAACCATGGGCTTGTCGGTGGGAATGACTGGTTGCCGGCTTTGGAGGTACCCTCAAACACGATCTGGCCAATCGCTTCGCGGTCAATCGCGTAAGAGAAAGCCTGGCGCAGGCGCTTGTCCTTGCCGAGAGGATTGTCGGCGCGCGCGCCATTATTGATGTTGACATACATAGCCATGTAACCCGGCCCGATCACATCGGCATAGGTCAGTTTGGGATCGTTTTTGACCGATTCCGCATCCGACGCCGAGATGCGCTCGGCGATATCAAGGTCGCCGGCACGAAGGTTCGCCAGCTTCACGGTAGTATCGGGGATTGGCAGATAAACGATCTTGTCGACGAGGATCTTGTCCTTGTCCCAATAGTCGGCAAATTTCTCCAGCACGATACGGTCCTGCTGGATGCGCTCGACGAATTTGAACGGTCCGGCGCAGACCGGCTTGGAGCCGAAATTCGCACCCAGTTCCTTCGCCGCTTTCGGCGCCACGATCATACCGGCGCGGTCTGAAAGCTGCGCCAGCAGGGTAACGTCAGGCGTCTTAAGCGTAAATTTAACGTCCAGCGGTCCCGTCGCCTCGACCTTCTCGACCGAGGACAGTTCGCTCTTGCGGCGCGATTCCGGCAGCGTCATGTTGCGCTCGATGGTGGCGACGACGGCAGCCGCATCCAGCGTCTCGCCATCGTGGAATTTGACACCATCACGGATTTTCATGGTCAACACCTTGCCGCCTTCGGACCAGGCCCATTCGGTGGCCAGCTGCGGCACGATCTTCATATCCTGCGAGATATCCACCAGCTTGTCGCACATGGCGGTGTAGACGATGCGGCCGACAAAGGTGCGCGACTGCGCGGGGTCGAGCACATCGGCGTCGTCGTTGAGGCCGATGCGCAATTCGGACGATAGCGCCGGCACGGCGAGCACAGCGCTTGCCAACAGCGCAGCAGTCAGTGTCTGGATTTTCTTCATATTCTTTCCTCTGGTCTGGTTATTTTGACTTTTTTGTCATTGGCCGCCCCCTCAAGGGACGACAGTTTTCACCCGTGGCCTCAAGAAGCCTCGGTTAGCGAATTATCGGCCTCAGCCGCATCGCCCTCCCCGGCTCTCTCTTCCAGAAAGCCGAGCGAGGTGGCGCGGATCAACCTTTCCTGATGCATGAGAAGGTGCTGACGCATGGCTTCACCAGCGCGCGCCGGATCACGGTCGGCGATGGCTTCAACAATGGCCATGTGCTGTTCAAAAGACGCCCTGCCATTCGTACCACTGCGGCGGGCAAGTTCACGGATCGACTGCCATGTATCGTCCTGTCGGATACGGTTGACGACATCGAAGATCGACAGGAACAGCTTGTTGCCGGCGCTCTGGGCGATCTGCCGATGGAGCGAACCGTCCCATAATTCCTTGGCATCGGCATCGGTGCTTTGGCCGGTCTTTTCCACAAGGGCGCGCATACGCTCCACCTCGGCCGGCTTTGCGCGCATGGCAGCAAGCTGCGCCAGTTGCGGCTCGATGCGCAGGCGCACCTCCATGATTTCCATGAAATCCGTACCGGCGACCAGTTCCGTGACCTGGGCGGACCAATCATCCGGTTTTTCACCCACAAAGGTTCCGGCCCCCTGCCGCCGCCAGATCAGGCCCTCTGCTTCCAATACTTCCAAGGCGCGCCGAACGGCGCGGCGGCCGACGTTAAAACTTTCGGCAAAGGCCCGTTCTGTCGGTAAGCGGCCGTCCTTCGAGACCTCATTCGTGTGAATATAGTCCCGAAGGCGAGCAAGCGCGTAGTTGGAGTTGTCGTTGGGACCCGCCGTCAATGCCGCACCATTTCTGTGAACCAATCTTGCATTGGTTCATTTGGGGAGAAATTCGGGTGCAGGTCAAGCATATTTTTGAACCATAATTTTTGGTGCTCAAAACATGGGCACGAAGCATTTTTCAAAGGCTGCGCGCGGCTTTCATCTGCACGTTCTAGAACAGGGCACCCGACAACAAACGTTCCCTCCGCAACACGCTGCAACACTTGGCGAAACCATGCGTTATAGTCTCGCAGATCATGAGATGCCGGGGGCGAAATGGACGACAGCGTGGATATTCCGAAGATCAACCGGCTTGTATTGCAGAACCTGATAGCCGGACTGAGTGACGGGCTGATATTGCTCGAAAACGACGGAACAATCGCCTGGGCAAACAGGGCCGCGCTTGAGATGCACCGCAAAGAGGCGATATCCGAGCTTGGCGCTGACACCGAAAGCTACAGGCGGAATTTCACGCTTCGCTATCGCAACAACCATCTTCTAGACGAAGGGCAGTATCCGCTTGAACGGCTTCTCGCCGGAGAGACATTCGAAGATGTGACGGTGGAGATATCCCCAAGCGACGATGAAACCGAGTGCTGGGTCCACACCCTGCGCGGTCTCATTCTCGAAGATGCCGGCGCGAAACCGGATGTGCTGGTGCTGATCATTCGCGACGAGACACCGCGATTCGAGGCGGAAGCGCGGTTCGAGAGCGCCTTTAACGCCAATCCCGCGCCGGGCCTGATCTGCCGGCTGGAGGACGAGCGCTTCATTCGCGTCAACCAGGGTTTTCTGGAAATGACCGGTTTCAGCCGCGAGGAGATCATCGGCGTCAGCGTCGAGGAGCTCGGGCTGTTTTCCGAATGCGAGACGGGGGAAGACGCCCTCAAGCGCCTGCATGAGGGCCGCATCATCCGCCAGCGCGAGGCGCTCATTCCCATTCCCGGCGGCGACAGGCTGGTGATCGTGGCGGGCGAAACGATTGCCGTTGCCGAAGAGCCCTGCATGCTGTTCACCTTCGCCGATCTCGATGGCCGCCGAAAAGCCCAGAATGCCCTTCGTCAGAGCGAGGAGCGTTTCTTCAAATCCTTCCGCCTCTCGCCCATGCCGGCAGCGATTTCGAGGCTGGACGACTTTGTGCTGACCGAAGTCAATGATGCGTTTCTGACGCTGTGCGGGCGCAAGGAAGCCGAGGTTGTCGGCAAGACCGCGAGCGAATTGCGACTGTGGGACGATGTTCCGGCGCGGCGCGACATTGAAAAGCGGCTGAAGGACAATATCCCGATCCGCAATGAGGCCATGCGCATGAACCTTGCCGATGACGGCACGGCCGAATGCATCATTTCCGCCGAACGCGCCGAAATCAACGACCAGCTCTGTGTCATCTGGGCGATACAGGATGTCACCGAACGGCGCAGATCCGAGAATGAGTTGATCGAAGCCATCGAAAGCGTAATGACCGACACCTCCTGGTTCAGCCGCACCGTGGTGGAGCGGCTGGCGGGGCTGCGGCAGAATTCGCGTGGTGCGTCACCCTCCGCCTCGCTGAAGGACCTGACGGACCGGGAGGAGCAGATATTGTCGCTAATCTGCGATGGCTCCAGCGACAAGGAAATGAGCGATCGGCTGAACCTTTCCAAACACACGATCCGCAACCACATCGCCTCGCTCTACGGCAAGATCGGCGTCAACCGCCGCACCGCGGCGGTGATCTGGGCGCGGGAACGCGGTTTTACCGGCCGCAGGGAAAAATAGCGGTCAGCCCGCATAAATTAGGTCAGTTTGTACCAGTTGAATTAGTAGCTATTGCTCTGCAAGGAGCGATTTTCCCAGCCTATCTTTCCATCATGCCGTTATTAACAGCGGCACTCTCGAACGATGGAAGGAATTCGTCATGGATAATAACCGTATCGAAGGTATCGCCCGTCAGGCAAAGGGCACCATCAAGGAAGCCGCCGGAAAGATTACCGGCAACGACAAGCTTCAGGCGGAAGGCAAGGCCGAGAAACTGGCCGGCCGGGCGCAGGAGAAGCTCGGCCAGACGAAGGACACCGTCAAAAAAGCATTCAAGTGAACCGCCAATGTTCAAGGTTGGAGGTTTCACCATGATGCTTGCTTGTGAAGTAACCCCGGCGGCAAGCTGTCTCCCCCAGGAGGTCAGCCTGTGTGCCGCCTTGCAAGCCGTGCTCGCATATGCGGATGGACAGGAACACAGCTCGATCTCCGTCACATCCGTCGAGGGCCGCATCGTGCTCTCGGGCGAAGTGGAAACGCTTTCTGCCTTCGAACGTGCAGTCATCATCGCTGAATGTTTCGCATCGCGGCCAATCATTGCCGATCTGGCGATCCGGCAGCGCCCCCACACCCACCTGGATGCCGCTTCCCCGCGCATCCGCCTCGTGAATAACAACAGGAGTGACAAACAATGAAGAAACTCGTTCTTGCAACGGCAATCGCAACTCTGGCCATTGCCCCGCTCGCTTCCGCCGAAACCAAGCACAGCGGCAAGCGTGCAACGGAAACCGCCCAAAAGGAACGCGTCGGCACCCTGTCCTGTGAAATCGCTGGCGGCGTCGGTCTTGTCGTCGGTTCCAGCAAGGCCGTGAACTGCGAATTCCGCCAGCGTTCCGGTAAGACGGAGCGTTATACCGGCACGATCGGCAAGCTCGGCCTCGACATTGGCGTGACCGGCAAGACCTATATGAGCTGGATCGTGCTGAATACCGCCGCAAGCCGCGTGGGTGACGGTGCGCTGAGCGGCGACTATGTCGGCGCTTCGGCAGGTGCGTCTGTTGGTGTCGGCGTTGGCGCCAATGCGCTGATCGGCGGTAATGCCAAGAACTTCGCGCTACAGCCGATCAGCGCCGAGGTCGGCACCGGCGTCAACGTTGCAGCGGGTGTATCGCACCTCAAGCTGAAGCGTGCAGGTTAAGTCGCCCATCCGGGCATCTCTCCCCCGGCAATGAGCAACGCAACAGCAAGCGCGCCGCGATGATCGCGGCGCGCTTTTTCAATTGCAATATGGATGAGAAGCATCAGGGCTTCGGCGGAGGCGGCGGTGCGTCCTCCATCGGACCATGGCCGATTTCACCCGCCGGACCGCGCCTCATATCATGCTTGGGACCATGGCGAGGCGGACCGCCTGCCGGGCCCAATGCTTCGATGGTACCATCCTGTCGAACGATATAGCTCGCATGCAACACACCATCATCGAAACGGCCCTGTACGCTGATCGCCTCATCCACCTTCGCGGCTTTTCCATTTTCGCCTTCCGGTCCGGTATCAACGAGGGCACGGCCGCTGTCATCCTGAACGATGAACTTGTTGCCGAAGATTTCCGCCACCTTGCCCTTGAAGGTGACGAGGTTACCTTCCTTGACGGTGGAAATGGCAACGGGCGTCATCGGCGCCATTTCAGGCGTCGGCCTTGTCAGTTTGACCGCACCTGCACCGGCGGCGGCACCGACAGCAAGGATGGCAACGGCCGCGAACGTCATGGCCGCGGTTTTGCGACGGTGTTTCCGGTGTGGCGGCACCGGCGCTTCCGTCGCAGCTTTCGGCGCGGGGGAAGATTCGATTTCTTTATTGTCTTCAGAGTGGGACATGTTGATCTCCTGTTTGAATGGACAGGCATGTTTTAACCGCAGCCGGCCACCAGCAGCCTGAACCTTGTGGTTCAGCTTGAGTTAAGCCTTCCGGGCCTAATAAAACGCATCCAACACCATGAGCAGGCACACTATGCGGGTACTTCTTGTCGAAGACGACGGCGACCTTTCAAAGCGTATCGCGGCCAACCTGCGCGCGGAGAATTTCGTCGTCGACATCGCCCAGAATGGCGAGGATGCCGAACATGCCGGCCTGACCGAGCTTTACGACGTCGCCATTCTTGACCTCGGATTGCCCAGGATCGACGGCGTTTCGGTCCTGAAATCCTGGCGGGCGGCGCAGCGAAACCTGCCCGTGCTGGTGCTGACGGCGCGCGATGGCTGGCCGGACAAGGTCGCAAGCTTCAAAGCGGGGGCAGATGATTTCCTGACCAAGCCGTTCAAGGTCGAAGAACTCGTTCTGCGGCTGCGTGCACTGGTTCGCCGCGCCACAGGCCATGCCGCGTCCATCGTCACCTGCGGTTCGCTTGTCTTTGACGCACAGCTCGGGACGTTCGAACAGAACGGCCTGCCGCTAAAACTCACCGCGCTGGAATGGCGCGTGCTCTCCTGCCTCATCCTGCGCAAGGAGGTGGTGGTTGACCGCCGTGAACTCATCGAACGGGTTTATGAAGGCGATGCGGAGGTGGATTCCAACTCCATCGAAGTCATCATCGCCCGCCTGCGGCGCAAGATCGGCGCCGAGCATATCGAGACCGTTCGGGGCCGCGGTTATATGTTGAAGGCCGAGCCATGAGCGAACCCAAGATCAACCATGGACCTTCGATATCGCGCCGCCTAACGGTTTTTTCAGTAATCTTCGTCACCGCAAGCGTGATGATCGCTTCGATCATTCTTTACCTCATCGTTGCCGGCGTCGTGCGTGAACAGATCGACCAACGGCTCGATACGCAGATCGAAGGCCTGCGCAGCGCCCTTTCCAGCGACGAGGCCGGCCGGGTGACGCTGAATGCCGCCCTCGATGGCCCGCCTTTCGACAGGCGCGGCTCCGGCTGGTACTGGCAGATCCGTGGCGAGGACGTTGCCATCACCTCACGCTCGCTCGCCGGACAGAGCCTGGACAATCCACCCTCCCCCTTTAACTGGGGCAAGATGATGGGGTATGGGCCGCGTCCCGGCGTCAATGCGGAGCTTCACGGCCAGGACCTCTATCTTCGCTCCATCCAGACCATGGTGGGCGCGAAACTCATCGAGATCACTGCCACCGCACCCCGTTTTGCGCTCGTTGCGCCTGCCCGCAGTGCGCTCTTATGGCTGATCCCGGCCATGACGCTGCTGGGCGCAAGTCTCGTCGCGGGCATTTTCCTGCAGGTGCGCTATGGTCTGCGGCCCCTGCGGCAGCTGACTGCCGACATTTCCTCGATTTCGGCCGGCTCGCTGGAACGATTGCCTGACGCGGATGTGCAGGAACTTCGCCCTGCCTCCCGCGAGATAAACCGCCTTGTAGAACAGAACAGCGAAAGGCTGACCGAGACGCGCCTGCATTTTGCCAATCTCGCCCATGGCCTGAAAACGCCGGTCACGAGCCTTTATCTCGCGCTCAACGATACCAACGACCCCGATAATACCATGCGGGCGCTGGTGGATAGGATCGACCAGAGAATCCGCCATCATCTCGCGCGTGCCCGCAAGACCGCTGCCGGTGGCACGACCGCTGCAACGCCGGTCAGGCCGAGGGTCGACGATATCGTCGAGATCATGACGCATATATATGCGGACCGGGGCATCGTCGCGACTGTGGAGGTCGATGACACGTTGCGGGCGCGGGTCGGGCCTGAAGATCTGGACGAGATTATCGGCAACATCACGGACAATGCCTTCAAATGGGCAAAGGGTCGGGTCAGAATTTCTGCCCGCCAAACGGGGCGCGATATCTTGCTCACGATCTCGGACGATGGCCCTGGCATCGACAACGCTCTCGTCGCAGAAGTATTTGAACCCGGCAGACGCATGGACGAGACCGTGCCGGGAGACGGTTTCGGTCTTACCATCGTCAAGGAACTTGTCGAACTTCACGGCGGCAGGATCAGCATGGAGCGCGATGGCGATGGCGGGCTTACCTGCCTGCTCACCCTGCCCTCTGCGATATGATGCTCTCCAATCGCAGCCTGCCGTTGGACAATATTCTGCTCAGGGCCTGAAACAAATCCGGGCAACACAAGGCTGCCCGGAGAATGTCGAAGGTATCGGTGATCAGCCGAACAGCGCAAGGCTGCTCCTCACGGTCACCCACACACCCCAGAGCAGCGGAATACCGACGGCAGCCCAGGCGAGAGCCGCCTTGGCATCCAACCCGCCGCGGCCGATACCGAAGGAGCCAGTGGGGCCGACATTGGCAGCGGCCGTCTTCGCCTGCAATGCTGCAACCTCAGCATCCGACATGAACCATTTATCGGCAAGCGGCCGCACGAAGGCATTGGCAATGAGGCCGATGGCCAGCATGCCGGCGAGGATATACATGGTGCTGGTATAAAGCGCAGGGCCCGGAGAAACGCCCGCGGCGATCTGTGCCTCGCGAATATAGTTGACGACCACGGGTCCGGCGATGCCGGCCGTCGCCCACGCCGTCAGCAGGCGGCCATGGATTGCCCCCACGAACTGCGTGCCGAAAATATCGGCGAGATAGGCGGGAATGGTCGCGAAACCACCGCCATACATGGAGAGGATGACGCCGAAGGCGAGTACGAAGAGCGCCTTGTTGCCCATCGTCGCCAGCGTCGGTGCCAGCGCATACAGAATGATGCCGAGAACGAAGAAGCAGAAATAGGTGTTCTTGCGTCCGATCTTGTCGGACATCGACGCCCAGAAGAAACGACCGCCGATGTTGAACAGTGACAGGAGCCCGGTGAACCCGGCGGCAATCGCTGCGATCTGTGCCTTCTGTCCCGCATCGAGATCGGCAAAACCGACACCCGGCAGGCCGATCAGCGAACCGGCAAAGATTTCCTGCAACATCGGTGAGGCCATGCCGATGACGCCGATACCGGCAGAAACATTGAGGCAGAGAACCGCCCAGATCAACCAGAACTGCGGTGTTTTGTGCGCATCACGCAGATGGACGTGGCGAGTGGTGATCATGGCGCTTTTGGCCGCCGGCGCCGTCCAGCCTTCCGGACGCCAGCCGGCCGGGGGGATACGATAACCAAAGGCGCCCGCCATCATGAAGGCGAAATAGACCAGCGCCATGACGACGAAGGTCTGCCAGACGCCAATAGAGGCTTCGGTCTTGAAGGTATTCATCAGCAGGTTGGCGAGCGGCGCACCGATCATCGCACCACCGCCGAAGCCCATGATGGCCATGCCTGTTGCCATGCCGCGACGGTCCGGGAACCATTTGATCAGGGTCGAGACCGGGGAAATATAACCGAGGCCGAGGCCGACACCACCGATGACGCCCGCACCCAGCCACATCAGCCAGAGCTGATGAGTGGCGACGCCGATTGCCGCCACCAGAATGCCGCCGCACCAGCAGCAGGCGGAAACGAAGCCCGCCTTGCGCGGGCCTACCCGTTCCAGCCAGCCGCCCCAGATGGCCGCCGAGCAGCCGAGAAGCACGAAGAACAGCGTATAAATCCAGCCGAGATCGGCCACGCGCCAGTTACACTCCGTGGTGAAAAGTGCCCCCATCAGGGTCAGGCTCGAGCAGCTCGGATCGGTCGCCGGCAGCGCTTTCGACAGCGGCAGCCAGAAAACACTGAAACCATAGGCCATGCCGATGCACAGATGGATGGCAAGAGCTGCCGGTGGCACCAGCCAGCGATTGAAACCCGGTCTTGCAATTATTCGTTCGCGGTCCAAAAATCCGGCCTGCGCCGCCTCTCCCGCCGTTGCGTCTGCTACTGCCATCGACATTACCTCCCTCGTGGATGTCTGGACATTTTCCATTCGCCCCGCCAGGCGAATCTCGATACCGCCGAACGTCCTCCCGTGCGGCGAAAAGCTTTATCGGTTTTCGCCCGGATCAGGCACGCGTCGTTTCCGGCACGCTCGGTTCTGACAGGGACTCGCCCGCAATCGGCCCTTTCCCGCCCGGCGCGCCCTTGGCATCGTCGCCGAGCCCCACGGCATCGGCTGCCGGCGCATCAGGCCTTCTGATCTCTTTCGATGCGGCAAGCACAAGCGGCAGAAACTCACCGGCGCCCGCATCCACCATCTCGAAGAAGCGGCGGCGCATGCGCGGTTCCCAGAACTTGTTGATATGCGTGGCAACGCCATCCACCCGAATATCTTCCGGCTGCGACAGGAAAAACGTCGCGATCTGGTTCGCCATCCTCACCAGCTTTTCATCCGTGTGATTGAGCAACATGACCTACTCCCCGCGCCAGCTCCCCGGCCAACGCCTCCATGAATGAAAAGGCCGGGACTGGCCCGGCCCCCGATTATTCCGCAGCTTCGAGCTTGCCGGCGATCCGGCGGGACTGACGCGCGAGCGCATCATATTCTTCCTGCCATTCCGTCGGCCCGTTGGAGGGCGACACCTGAACCGCCGTCACCTTGTATTCCGGACAATTCGTCGCCCAGTCGGAGAAGTCGGTGGTGATGACGTTCGCCTGCGTGCCGGGGTGATGGAAGGTCGTATAGACCACACCCGGTGCCACACGGTCGGTGATCAGCGCCCGGAGCGTCGTATCGCCGGACCGGCTGACGAGCTTGATCCAGTCGCCATCCTTCACGCCGCGCTGTTCGGCATCGTGCGGATGGATTTCCAGCCGATCCTCCTCATGCCAGACCACGTTTTCGGTGCGCCGTGTCTGCGCGCCGACATTGTATTGCGACAGGATGCGGCCGGTGGTGAGCAGCAGCGGGAAACGCGGACCGGTGCGTTCATCCGTCGCCACATATTCGGTGCGGATGAACTTGCCCTTGCCGCGCACGAAGCCATCCACATGCATGATCGGCGACCCTTCAGGGAATTTTTCGTTGCAGGGCCACTGCACCGAACCCTTCTGTTCCAGATAGGCGTAGGAGACGCTGGCGAAGCTTGGCGTCGTTGCCGCGATCTCATCCATAATCTCGGAGGGATGCGTGTAATTCCAGGCAAGGCCCATGGCCTGCGCCAGGTTCTGGGTCACTTCCCAGTCGGCATAACCGTTCTTGGGCGACATGACCTTACGCACGCGGTTGATGCGGCGCTCCGCATTGGTGAAGGTGCCGTCCTTTTCGAGGAAGGTGGAACCGGGCAGGAACACATGGGCATAATTCGCCGTCTCGTTGAGGAAGAGATCGTGCACGACAACACATTCCATGGCAGCTAGGCCGGCGGATACGTGCTTGGTGTCCGGATCGGACTGGAGAATGTCCTCACCCTGGATGTAGATGCCCTTGAAACTGCCATCGACGGCGGCGTCCAGCATGTTGGGAATACGCAGCCCCGGTTCGTTGTTGAGCTTCACCCCCCAGAGTTTCTCGAACACGTCGCGTGTCGCATCGTCGGAAATATGGCGATAGCCCGGCAGCTCGTGCGGGAAAGACCCCATGTCGCAGGAACCCTGCACATTGTTCTGACCGCGCAGCGGATTGACGCCCACACCCGGGCGGCCAATGTTGCCCGTGACCATGGCGAGGTTGGCGATTGCCATGACAGTGGTCGAACCCTGGCTGTGTTCGGTGACACCGAGACCGTAATAGATCGCGCCATTGCCGCCCTGGGCATAAAGCCGGGCCGCACCGCGCAATTCTTCCGCCGGAACACCGGTGTAGGCTTCCGTTTCTTCCGGGCTGTGCTGCGGCTCGGCAACGAAGGCTGCCCAGTCTTCGAATTCCGACCAGTCGCAGCGTTCGCGAACGAAGGCCTCGTTGAACAGCCCTTCGGTGACGATCACGTGCGCCAGCGACGTCAGCACTGCGACATTCGTTCCGGGCTTCAGCGGCAGGTGGAAAGCGGCCTCCACATGCGGGGTGCGCACAAGATCAATACGGCGCGGATCGATGACGATCAGTTTGGCGCCCTGACGCAGCCGTTTCTTCAGCCGCGAGCCGAACACCGGATGACCGTCGGTCGGATTGGCGCCGATGACCAGCACCACGTCGGATTGTTCGACGCTGTCGAAATTCTGCGTGCCTGCGGAGGTGCCGAAGGCCTGGCCAAGACCATAACCCGTCGGCGAATGGCAGACGCGGGCGCACGTATCGACGTTATTGTTGCCGAAGCCGGCGCGGATGAGTTTCTGGACGAGGAAGGTTTCTTCATTCGTGCAGCGGGACGAGGTAATGCCGCCAATGGATTCCTGGCCATAGGTGCGCTGAATGCGCTGAAACTCCGAGGCGACGTGGGAGAAGGCTTCCTCCCAGGTGACTTCCCGCCAGGGATCGCTGATCTTTTCGCGGATCATCGGGTTTAGAATACGATCCCTGTGGGTCGCATAACCATAGGCAAAACGGCCTTTGACGCAGGAATGGCCGCGGTTTGCCTGCCCGTCCTTCCACGGCACCATGCGCACCAGCTCCTCGCCGCGCATTTCCGCCTTGAAGGAGCAACCGACGCCGCAATAGGCGCAGGTGGTCACCATCGAATGTTCCGGCTGGCCGATCTCGATCACCGATTTTTCGGTGAGCGTCGCTGTCGGACACGCCTGCACGCAGGCGCCGCAGGAAACGCAGTCGGAATCAAGAAACGCCTCGTGCGCACCGGGCGATACGCGGCTTTCGAAACCACGGCCCTCGATCGTCAGCGCAAAGGTGCCCTGCACTTCCTCGCAGGCCCGCACGCAGCGGGAACAGACGATGCATTTGGACGGATCATAGGTGAAATAGGGATTGCTTTCGTCCTTCGGCATCCAGCGGGCATTGAGATCGCCCTCTCCGGTGCGGGACTTGACGTGATTGTCACCCTCATAGCCGTAACGCACATCGCGAAGACCCACGGCACCCGCCATATCCTGCAATTCGCAATCGCCATTGGCGGCGCAGGTCAGACAGTCGAGCGGGTGGTCGGAGATATAAAGCTCCATCACGCCCTTACGGATCTGCTTCAGCCGCTCGGTCTGGGTATGCACGACGAGACCGGCAGCAACCGGCGTGGTGCAGGAGGCGGGGGTGCCGTTGCGGCCCTCCACCTCGATAAGACAGAGGCGACAGGAACCGAAGGCATCCACCATGTCGGTGGCGCAGAGTTTCGGCACATCGATGCCGGCTTCGCGCGAGGCGCGCATGATCGAGGTTCCCGCCGCAACGGTCACCTGCCGACCGTCGATCGTGAGCGTCACCATGTCCGTCGCGTTGGATTTCGGGGTGCCGTAGTCGAATTCGGTTACAAGGGCCATGGTCTTACTCCGCCGCTTCAACACGTGGGATGGGGGCAAAATCTTGCGGGAAATGTCTGAGCGCGCTCATAACGGGATAGGGCGTGAAACCGCCCAGCGCGCAAAGCGACCCAAATTTCATCGTTTCGCAGAGATCTTCGAGCAGCGCCGTGTTTTTCTCCCGCTCGATGCCAAGCGCGATCTTGTCGACAGTCTCGACGCCGCGCGTCGAGCCGATACGACAGGGCGTGCACTTGCCGCAGCTTTCGACCGCGCAGAATTCAAGGGCGAATCTCGCCTGATGCAGCATATCGGCGGTGTCGTCGAAAACCACGATCCCGGCGTGTCCGATAAGGCCGCCAGCCGCCGTGAACGCTTCGTAGTCGAAGATCGTATCGAACAACGACACCGGAAAATAGGCGCCAAGCGGGCCGCCCACCTGCACCGCCTTAACGGGGCGGCCGGTGATCGTGCCGCCACCAATATCATTCACCAGCTGACCGAGGGACAAGCCGAAGGCGGTTTCGTAAAGCCCGCCATATCTGATGTTTCCGGCGAGCTGGATGGGGATGGTGCCATGCGACCGGCCGACGCCGAAATCGCGATAGAAAGCGGCACCGCGATCCATGATGACCGGGATGGACGCCAGCGAAATCACGTTGTTGACGACGGTCGGCTTGCCGAACAGGCCCTGCAATGCCGGCAGCGGCGGTTTGGCGCGCACCGTGCCGCGTTTGCCTTCGAGGCTGTTCAGGAGCGACGTCTCCTCGCCGCAGACATAGGCGCCGGCGCCCATGCGTACTTCCATATCGAAAGCGCGGCCTGAACCGAGGACGGAGGACCCAAGAATGCCCTCCCGCCTTGCGATCTCGATCGCCTTTTCCATGACCTTGATGGCGTATGGATATTCCGACCGGGTGTAGATGAAGCCCTTGGTGGCACCAACGGCAAGGCCGGCAATCGCCATGCCCTCGATCAGCACAAAGGGATCGCCTTCCATGATCATGCGGTCGGCGAAGGTGCCGCTATCGCCCTCATCGGCATTACAGACGATATATTTCTGATCTGCCCTCGCATCCGCGACGGTCTTCCATTTGATGCCGGTCGGGAAACCCGCGCCGCCGCGTCCACGCAGGCCGCTTTCAGTCACCTGCGCGACGATGGCGAGCGGCTCCATGACGACGGCTTTTTCGAGGCCTTTCATTCCCTGATAGGCGCGGTAATCCTCAAGCGATAGCGGGTCGGTCACGCCGCACCGGGCGAAGGTCAGGCGCGTCTGGTTTTTCAGAAAGGGAATGTCCTTCGTCGGCCCAAGACAGAGACGGTGATCGCCACCGGCAAGAAAATCCGCATCGAAAAGCGACGTGACATCGGCGGCCTTTACCGGCCCGTAGGCGATACGGCCATGCTCGGTGCGCACTTCCACCAGCACCTCGAGCCAGAGCATGCCGCGCGAACCGTTACGGACAATATGGATGTCGAGATTGCGGCTGGCCGCCTCTCGGGCGACGGCATCGGCAACGCGATTTGCGCCAACGGCAAGAGCGGCGGAATCGCCGGGAACAAAAACGGTGACACTCATCGGCGCGCCTCCGTCAGAATGTCGCCAAGACAGTCCTCATCAAGACGGGCATGGACCTCGCCATCCAGCATCAGGGCCGGCGCCTGCGCGCAGAGCCCGAGACAGAAAACCGGTTCCAGCGTCACGGAACCGTCAGCAGCAGTCTCGTGCCAGTCGAGGCCGAGGCGGTTCTTGATGGTTTCCGCAAGAGGCTCGCCACCCATCGACTGGCAAGCCTCGGCGCGACAGAGCTTTAAGACGTGCCGGCCATGGGGATGATCGCGAAAATCGGGATAGAAGGTGACGACGCCATGAACTTCCGCGCGCGATATATTCAGCGCGGAGGCGATGATCTGCTTGGCGCTTTCCGGGATGTAACCAAATTCTTCCTGCACCGCGTGCAGGATGGGCAGCAAAGGCCCCTCCAGGTGGAGACATTCGTTGATAACAGCGGAAACACGGGCCGCCTCATCTGCGGCAACCGCTCTGATATTCATAAGCCAGTCCTCCCAAACCGACAGGGGCAAGGAATGATGAGCGGGATATGGTGAAATCCCGTCGCAGCCCTGCATTGGCTGAAAGAATGGCGAGATCGGCAGGATCAGGTCAATAATCAGTTTCCGTCGTTTGATAGGAAATTCCTATCAAATGCTTTTTCCGCCGCTCGCTGGCGGGCCTCGTGAAGCAGCGCCGAGACGAGTGGCGTGTGTGGTTCGCGGTGCGTGGCAATCAGACCGACCAGATGTTCGGCATCCGGCTCAGTGATCGGAATGATTTTTATCTGTTTTGGAAAACCGAATGATTCCGCTAGGTTACGCGGCATTATTGAAGCCCATTGTCCGGTTCGGATATGGGAAAACAGCACGATCATGGAGTTGGATTCCAGTGTCGGCTTTGCCTCCACACCGGCCTCTGCCATGTGTTTGTTGATGATGCGACGGTTCTGCATATCCGGCGTCAATAGGCATAACCTAAGACCCGACACCTGCTTCCAGGTAACGCTTTCCTGATCGGCGAGCGGCGTTCCACCTGCCGTGATGAGGTGATATCGCTCGGAATAAAGCGGCACCGTGGTCACGCGTCCCAGCGGTTCGTTGTCGAGATAGCTGATTCCCGCATCGATCTCGAGATTTTCGATCTGCCCCAGCACCTGAAGCGACGTGCGTGACGTGACGGAAAAGGTCACATCGGGATGGCGCGCCTGGAACGATTCCGTCAATCGCGGCACCATCGCAAGCGCGGTCGGAATGACGGCAAGGCGAATATGTCCGGCAAGGCCCTTGCGGGCTGCCCGCATTTCTTCCCTCATGGTGCGCGCATCGCCAACGATACGGCGCGCCCACTCCAGCACCCGCTGGCCCTCCGGCGTCAGCCCCTGATACCGCGCCGAACGCACCACGAGAACGACGCCCAGTTGATCCTCCAACTGCCGGATTGCCGCCGACAGGCTGGGCTGGGAGACACCACATTCCTCCGCCGCCCGGCCGAAATGTTCCGCCCGTGCCAATGCAATGAAAAATTCCAGTTTGTCGATCATACGCTCTCCCCCGCGGCGCGATCACTTGACGGGTGCGCGCAGGAGAACACTAGAACGTGGCGGCAGCGCCCGCAAATGGCCGCAGGCATTTTCCTGCAAACTAGGCGCAGGCGACGAGGGCTGGCCCCTTCACGCGTGGATAGTCATAGGCATTGACCTTCGAGGTCGTATAACCGGCGCCGACCAGCGCTTCAGCGAGCTTGATCGCAGCCGTAACGCCATCGATGACGGGCACGCCGGTGGCATCCCGCAGGCGGTCGCAGAGCGACGACATGCCGGCGCAGCCGAGAATGATCGCCTCCGCCGCATCCTCACGCTTGGCGGCCTCGATTTCGCGGCGAAGCAGGGCTTCCGCGACTTCCGGATCCTCCTCAAGCCCGAGAACCGGCAGGTCGATCGCGCGCACCTTTCGGCAATACCGCTGGGCACCATAATCTTCCACCAGATCCTCGATAATCGGTATGGACCGTGGCAGCGTCGTGATGATCGAAAAACGCCGGCTGATCGTCATCGCGACCTGCACAGCCGCCTGGCAGATGCCGATGACCGGCCCCCGCGCCACTTCGCGCGCAGCGTGAAGTCCCGGATCGTCGAAACAGGCGATCACATAGGCATCCACGCCATGCGCCTCGCCCTTGCGGATTTCCGCCAGAAGCCCGGGAACGGCCATCGCCTCATCCGCCTGCCCTTCGATGCTGACGGGGGTATCGACAGGATTTGCCGCAGAGACGTGGGTCTCCTTCTGCTTGACCCGCAAGGCGCTATCGAGGGCCTGCGCGGTCATGGAGGCGGTGGAATTGGGATTGATCAAACGAATATGCATCGCACGCATCCTGAATAGCCTTCACTTGCCGTCAGGCGTGGTGAAATCGGTGATTGGTGGCGCCTTCAGAACGAACTGGCGATCCGAGGTGATGTAGTTGTCGGCGTGAAGCCGGGCGATCGGCTGGTAGCGATCGGGATCGACATACCGCCCCTCTTCGTCGAGGCACTCTTTATGGACATGCATGTGCACCACTTCGCCCAGCACCAGCGTGCGGCGGGGGTAATCGATCAGCCGCTCCACGCGGCACTCGAATGCACAGGGTGATTGCGCCGCATAACTCGCGTCGATCTTGCTGCAGGGCTTGGCCGTCAGTTGCGCCATCGACATTTCGTCGACTTCATTGTCAAAGCCGAGGCCGCAGATGAGCATCTGCTCCGACAGCGCCATATCCACCATATTGATGACGAACTCGCCGGTGCGGCGGATATTCACCATCGTATCCTTCTCCTCGCCGCTCAGCTTCGGCTGAATACCGAGGACGACGATGGGCGGATCATGCGAAAAAACGTTGAAGAAGCTCATCGGCGCTGCATTGTTATGGCCCGCTTCCGAACGGGTTGTCACAAGCGCGATCGGTCGCGGACCGATAAAATTCGTCAGAAGGCGGTAGCGGCTCTGGGGCTCGAGCGCGCTGAAATCGAATTCCATGATCGGCATCCTAATTTAGTCTACAATTATCTTTCATATTGTTGACAATGTTGCAACCAAAATCCCGTTGATACGGTTGACTTTTTCATTCACATCACGCTTCTCTAGGGCGATTGGGGAGTATGTCGAATGACCGAGCAGGCCGGCCCGTCCACGCAGCAGATTGTCGAGAAAGTATGGCTTTCGATTGCCGAACGCCGGTTGCGTCCGGGCGTGCAGCTGAAAGAAGAGCAACTGGCGACAATCTTTAGCGTCAGCCGTGCAAGAATCCGCCAGGCTTTGTCCGTTCTTGAGCGTGACGGGCTGGTGACCATCGTTCCCAATCGCGGCGCTTTCGTCTCCAAACCTTCGGTCGAGGAAGCCCGCGACGTCTTCTTCGTGCGCCGTACCGTCGAACAATGCGTCGTCGAAAGACTGTGCAGGTCCGCCACCAAAACCGATCTCAAAAAGCTGCGCGACCATGTGGCCAAGGAGCGTGTGGCCAATACCAGGAACGTCACGACCGACATCATCAAGCTTTCCGGCGGGTTCCACCTGCTGCTTGCGGAAACGCTCGGTTCTGATTTCCTTTTTACCACCATGCGCGACCTCATTTCCCGCTCATCGCTCATTACCGCCGTTTACCGTAACACGGATCGCTTCAACTGCGGCCCGGACGAACATGCCGAAATCGTCGATGCGATTGCCAACAATGATCCGTCGCGGGCCATCCATCTGATGACCCACCACCTGGAGCATGTGGAAGCGGAACTCGATCTCAGCGAAATCCGCGACCTTTCCCACGACCTGCGCGCCGCCCTCGGCTGATCCCCTTCTCAGGCGCGCTGCCGCTGGCCTGCCCATTCCGTATCGTCTTCAACCAAATGGCAGGCGACCCGCGTGCCGTTGGCGAGGCTTTTCACCTTCGGCACCTCTGCCGAACATTGCGCTGTTGCAAGCGGACAACGGGGGTGAAACGCGCAGCCCGAAGGCGGCTTCAAAGGGCTTGGCACTTCACCCGCAACAATCTCCCGGTCCCGCTGCGGGGCCTTGATATTGGGGATCGTCTGGAGAAGCAGCCGGGTATAGGGATGGCGCGGATTGGCGAAAAGCTCTTCTGTATCGCCCTCCTCCACAATTCGCCCGAGATACATGACCGCAATGCGGTCCGACATGTGACGGACAACACTCATGTCGTGGCTGATGAAGAGATAGGTGAGGCCAAGTTCATCCTGCAGGCGGCGCATGAGATTGAGCACCTGTGCCTGCACAGAAACGTCAAGCGCCGATGTCGGCTCGTCACAGACGAGGAACTCCGGTTCGCTCGCCAATGCACGGGCAATCGAGATGCGCTGACGTTGGCCGCCGGAAAATTCATGCGGAAACTTCTCGCCATCGGAGGCGGACAGGCCCACCGTCTGGAGAAGTTCCTCCACGCGCTCCATCGCCTCGGCCTTTGTCGCGCGCAGCTTCAGCTCGCGGATCGGTTCGGCGATGATGTTCTTCACCCGCCAACGCGGATTGAGCGAAGCATAGGGATCCTGGAAGATCATCTGCGCCGACAGGGGTTTGCCGTTGCCGCCCGACGCGAATTGGAACGCGCCGGCGCTTGGCCGGAAAAGCCCGGTCACAAGGCGGGCAACGGTCGATTTGCCGCAGCCGCTTTCACCGACGATGCTGAGACAGCCGCCGGCCGGAACGGCGAAATCGATATCGTTGACGGCCTGGACGAACTGCCGGGGTTTGCGCTCGATGATACGGTTGAGCAGCGGGGCCGACACGTCGAAGGTTTTCGTCAGGCCTTTGACAGTCAGGGCCGGCTGATGGGACGCTGCCTTATGGGATGTTGATTGTGTCATGCTGTGCCTCCTGCGTTCAGCCAGCACGCACTCGCACCATTGCCGACGGTTTCAAGTTCAGGCCGTTGCCGCAGACAGCGCGGCCCCGCAAAACTACAGCGGGGATTAAACGCGCATCCGGGCGGGATCGCATCGAGACGCGGCATCGCCCCGTCAATCTGGTTGAGCCGCTCTACCCTAGCGCCAAGCGACGGAATGGAGGCCATCAGGCCCTGCGTATAGGGGTGGCGCGGTTCGTGCAGCACTTGCTCGACCGGCCCGACTTCGATCAGCCGGCCGGCATAAAGCACGGCCACGCGGTCGGCGGCCTCGGCGATGACGCCCATGTCGTGGGTGACGAGCATGACCGCCGTCTGCTTCTCCTTGCACAGCCGGCGCAGCAGCGAAATGATCTGCGCCTGGATCGAGACATCGAGCGCGGTCGTCGGCTCATCGGCGATGATGAGCTTCGGCGAGGCCGAAAGGGCGAGTGCAATCACGACACGCTGGCGCATGCCGCCGGAAAACTGGTGCGGATAATGATCGATACGATCCGCAGGCGACGGAATGCCGACATCCCTAAGCAACTGAATGGCGCGTGCACGGGCATCCGCTTTCGACAACGGCAGGTGCTGGCGGATTGTCTCCACAAGCTGGGCGCCAACCGTGAAGAGCGGATTGAGCGAGGTCAACGGGTCCTGAAAAATCGCGCCTATCTCACGACCGCGAATACTCTCCATCGCCCGGTCATCCAGCTGATCGATACGGCGCGACCCGAGCCAGATTTCTCCGTCGGCAATACGGCCGGGCTTTTCGAGCAGGCCTTGTATGGCGAGACCTGTCATCGATTTCCCGGCGCCGGATTCACCGACGACACCCAGAATTTCGCCGGGCCTGATCGAAAGGCTGATATCGGAAAGCGCAGTAACGGTGCCGCGCCGACCGGGAAACTCGACCTTGAGATTGCGGACATCGATAACCGATTGGTTCATTTCAACCATGTTGTGCGACCTCCACCGGATAGCTCGGAGGGAAAATTTCGGAAACGGGCGGATTTGCCCAGCTCCGTTCGGGATATTTGGCAATCAGACGATCGAACTGCGCCTGCGCCTGTTCACGGGCACGCCGCATGTCGATATGGGCGACCTGTCTTTCACGCATGGAAAGACGGCCATCGACAAAAACGGCTCTCGTGACCTTGCCCGAGCCACCGGTCACCAGCGTCGTGATCGGATCGACGCTCGGTGCCATGACGGCATCGTTCAGATCAAAGACTGCAATATCAGCCCTTGCGCCGCTTGAAAGATGACCGAGATCGGAGCGACCAAGTGCACGCGCGCCGCCGAGCGTCGCCGCATCGAAAAGATCGGCGCAGCGGATCTGGTCCGGAGCGCCGTCATTGATGCGACAGGTGATCAGACCGACAAGCAGGTTCATAAACATGTCCGCTGGCGCCGTATCCGTTCCCATCGCAATGTTGATGCCGCGTTTGCGGCAGGAAGAGAAGGACGAGAGCGTGCTGCCGCCGCGGCTCGATACCAGCGGACAGTGGACGATCGACACGCCGTTCTCCGCGTATAGCGCTAGATCTTCTTCCGTCGCATTGGTGGCATGCGGCGCGATCAGCCTTTCGCTGAGGAGCCCGGCCTTGGCGAGCCAGACCGGCGCGGTCGAACCGTGAAGCTTGCGAACCGTATCGACCTCCATGACGCCCTGCGCCATATGGAGACGGAACTTGCAGCCTAGTTCGCGGGCCGCTGCGTCGGTGCGCTCTATCAGGCCCAGTGTGGAGGTTTCCACCCGATCCGGCGCAAGCATGCCGCGCACCAGATCGCCGTGTCTTCCACTCTGCTTTTCGATGAAGGCAATTGCCTCTTTCAGTCCCTGAAAACCACGCTCCTCATCAAAAACCGGAACCATACGGCCCGGCTCTTCCAGCACCATGCCACCGGAGCGGAAGGCGGGGCTGAGATAAACGCGAAGGCCAAGTTCACCGGCAGCATCGGCGGCGGCCTCGAACTCCGCCACGGTCTCCCCCCAGGCGCGATAAAACAGCGATGCGATTGGCGCGGCGGTGGTGATGCCGTTGAGGAGCAGTTGTCCAAACGCGAAACGCTTCTGGAAGGCAAGCTCTTCCGCCGAGTACATTTCGTAAGGCCCGGCCTCGACATAGGAGCGCGGCCAGACACGGCCCTTGGCCCAGCCCGGATGATGATCGATGCCGAGGATCGTCGTATCGAGATCGGAGAGCGCATCGAGATCGATCAGGCCGGGGCTGACGAGAGCATTGCCGAAATCGATACGCCGGGCGACCTCGCCGGGAAATCCGTGTCCGACGAAGAGAATTTCACCATTTTCGAAGACAACCTCACCGTTTTTGAGCAGCCGGTGCGATCCGTCCTTGTGCCCGACGACCCAGCTGGCTGTCATCAGGGTCCGTCCTTCAGGCCTCTCGCCGAGTTGCAAAGAGTTGAGAGTGTCACTCATCACGGCGCCTCCACGATGGCTTTGCCGTTTCTGGCGGTGACACGGCCGCCTTTGACCACCAGAGGCCGCGGCGCGATATCGACAACGGCATGCGCCAGCGTTTCGCCGGTCAACAAGGTAAAGTCGGCAGCACAGCCGATCTCCATGCCGTAATCTTCAATACCCATGACATCGGCGCCGCCCCTGGAAACGACGTGCAGCACATGCGCAAGTTCGACATCCGAGCGCAGGCCGTTTTTCATGCCGATGATCTTGGCCCGATCCAGCATGTCCGGTTGTCCCCACGGACCCCATGTATCGCGGATACCATCGCAGCCGCCGCCAACGCGCACGCCTGCTTCCTTGAGGCGCATGATCGACGGCACGCTTGCCGATGGCGCACCCGTGGTCAGGATGGCGACGTCGAGCCGCGCGATCTCATCGATCAGCCTGCCGACCCGCAGATGGTCATTCATGCCGAGTGCAAAGGCATGGCTGATGGCGACATTGCCCTGCATCCCGTTTGCCCGGATGCGCTCGAAGATAAGCTCCATGGTGAAGGCGCCGAGGTCGGCGGCTTCGTGCAGGTGGATATCGATCGGGACGCCGTGTTTTGTTGCCAGTTGGAAAAGAATGTCCAGCTGGCCCTTCGGATCGCGGTCGATGCCGCAGGGGTCGATGCCGCCAAGCACCTCGCAGCCCTGCTTCAGGGCTTCATCGAGAAGCTCCACCGTGCCGGGCATGACCATGACACCGGATTGCGGGAAAGCGACGACCTCGATGTCGATGATACCTTTCAGCTTTTCGCGCGTTTCCCAGATGCCTTCGACGAGTTTCAAACCGTGGGTTGGGTCGATATCGACGTGGCTGCGAATATGCGTGCCACCATTGGCCGCGAGCCCGATCGCGTGACGCATGGACTGGCGATGCGGATCGATGCCGATCTGAACGCGGTTTTCCCGCTCGAAATCGATCCGCTCGCGCAGGATGGCGGCACGGTTGTTGACGTGCCAAGGCATGCCCCACGTCGTCTTGTCCAGATGCGTGTGGGCATCAATGAGACCGGGAACGGCGATTGAACCCTTGCCATCCTCGACCGGGAGGCCGGGTTCGGCGTCGAACTTTCCGAAGCCGGTAATCTTGCCGTTCCTGATCATGATGTCGCAGGCTTCGCCCGCCATGGGTCGTACGTTGCGCAGAAGAAGATCGTGCATGGAACTCACCTCAGTTTCGGATTGAGCGCGTCGCGCAGCCAGTCACCCAGAAGGTTGACGGTGACGACGAGCAGGCAGAGCTGGAAGACCGGAAACAGCACGATCCACCAGGAACCGGAGAACAGGAACTGGTTGCCGATGCGGATCAACGTTCCGAGTGACGGCTGGCTGGGCGGCATGCCGATGCCGAGGAAGGACAGGGTTGCTTCCGTGAGGATCGCCATGCCGAAATTGAGCGTTGCGGCGACCATGATCGGCGTCAGCGTATTGGGCAGGATATGCGCCGCCATGATACGGCGGGCGGGCACGCGGATCAGCTTTGCCGCCTGAACATAGTCTTTACCGGTCTCGACGATCGCCTGGGCGCGCACCGTGCGCGCATATTGCACCCAGGCGGAAAGCGCGATGGCGAGAATGAGCACCGCGGATGCACCGACCTCCCGCAGGCTGTCGGGAAGCATCTGCCGCACGACGGTGGAAACGAGGATCGCGACGAGAATGGTCGGAATGGACAGCGTGATATCACCGATGCGCATCAGGAGGCCATCGGCAAACCCACCGAAATAGCCCGCCACCAGACCTGCCGTCATGCCGATGACCAGCGAGAGTACCACGGAGGCGACACCGATGACGATGGAGATACGTGTGCCGTAGAGAATGGCGGACAGCATGTCCCGTCCCTGCGTATCCGTTCCCAAAAGAAACGGCCATTCGCCGCCCTCCTGCCAGATCGGCGGCAGCTCGGCCTTCCACATGTCGAGCGATGCACCGTCATAAGGGTTCTGGGGGGCAATCCACGGCGCGAAGATGGCCGCAAGGATCAGGATTGCGAGGACGAGCGCACTGATCTTGGCCGATTTGCTGCGGCTGAACGACCAGTAGAGATCGCTGTCGCGCATGCGGCTGAAAAGCGACCGGCGGGCGGGTTTTTCCGTTTGCGAAAGGTCTGTCATGAAACCGGCTCCCTTCGGTTAGCGCGCAGTGCGCAGACGCGGATCGATGACCGCATAGGCGATATCGACGAACGTGTTGAGGACAACGAAGATGAAGGAGATGATACAGAGATAGGCCGCCATGACGGGAATATCGAGGAAGGTGACCGCCTGAATGAACAGCATGCCCATGCCCGGCCACTGAAACACCGTTTCAGTGATGAGCGCGAAGGCGATGAGCGAGCCGACATTCATCGTCGTCAGGGTCACCACCGGCATCAGACAGTTGCGCAGCGCATGACGGAAATAGATACGCCAGCGCGGTATGCCGCGCGCCCGCGCAAATTTCACGAAATCGGACCGCAGAACCTCAAGCATTTCCGCCCGCACCAGACGCATGACAAGCGTGATCTGGTACAGCGAAAGGGCAATGGCCGGAAGGATGAGGGCCGCACGTCCGGATGACGTCAAAAGCCCCGTCGACCACCAGCCGAGTTGGACGACATCGCCGCGACCAAAGGCCGGCGCCCAACCGAGGGAAACCGAAAACACCAGAATGAGAAGGATGCCGACAACGAAGCTTGGCAGCGAAACCCCGACAATCGAGAGGAATTGCAGACCTTCCGTATACCATTTCCCGCGCCGGATCGCCGTCAGAACGCCCAGAGGCAGGCCGACGACCAGCGATATGACAGTGGCCACCAGCACCAGCTCAAGCGTGGCGGGAAACCTTTCCGCGATCAACGGCAACACCTGCTGGCCGTTGCGATAGGAAACACCGAAATTACCCTGTGCCGCATCTTTGACAAATCGCAGATATTGCGTCGGCAGGCTGTCATTGAGGCCCAGCCGCTCACGCAGCGCGGCACGATCCTCCTGCGAGGTCTGCTCCCCGACCATCAGCTCGACGGGATCACCCGCCAGCCGAAAGATGAGAAAGGCGATAAGCGCGACGGAAAGCATGACCAGCACGGCATTTCCCAGACGCTTGATGATGAAAACCAGCATTGTTACCTCTCGGACGCGAGCCTGAGCCATGCAGGCTTTCAGGTTCGATCATTCTCTTCCAGAGACGGGCCATGGGTTACGCGCCATGCAAGAACCGCGAAACCGTTGCAACTTTGTCGACAATTTCTGACGCAGATCATCGCACTGCCAGACGGGATGCCTGCTGAAAACAACCGAGGCGCTCGGTCGAATGACCGGCGCCTCACTTGCAATCCGTCTTATTTATCGAGCTGGGTCAGCCAATGGCGCGGCTTATTGTCGGCGCGGAAGTCGACGCTCTTGACCTTGGCGAGCATCGCCCAAGCAATCGGTTGCTGATGCAGCGGCACGAGCATGGTTTCGTCCTTGGCGATCTTCAGCGCAGCCTCTTCGAGCGCCAGGCGCTTCGTATTGTCCTGCTCCTGCGCTGCCTGCGCGACAAGCTTGTCAATTTCCGGGTTGGACCAGCCGCCATAATTGGAGACGCCCATCGCACCCTTGCGGGTCGAGAGGATCTGCGACAGCATCGAGAAAGCATCTAGTGTTGGCTCGTTGGCCCAGCTGAGGTTGAACACGTCAGCCTTGCCACCATTGCGCTTGGGAGACTGCACCGAACGTGGTGCGATGTCGATGGTCGGCTGGAAACCGCCGCGCTTCAACATGTTGGCAACGCCCGAGCAGATATCCTCTTCGTTGACGCTCTCATCATTCATGCAGGTATAGGTGAAGGCGAGGTTCTTCATGCCGGCATCGGCTAGCAGCTTCTGCGCCTTGGCTGGATCGGCGGGCTCAAAGGTATCGAGCGACTTGGCATAACCTGCGATTTCTGGCGCGATCAACGAGCCGGACGGCCTTGCGAGACCACGCATCACCTTCTTGTTGATCAGGTCACGATCAATGGACGCTTCAAAGGCTTGACGGACACGCAGATCGTTGAAGGGGTTCGGCTTGCCGTCCTCCAGCTTTTCGCGGCGGTTGAAGCCGATGAAAAGGGTGCGAAGCTCGGTGCGCTTCTTGACCGAGATATTGGGCGACGATTCAAGGCGCGGCAAATCCTGGATCGGGGCGGAATCGATGAGGTCGATTTCACCTGACAGGAGGGCTGCGACGCGTGTTGCCGCGGATGCAATCGGCACGAATTCGATGCGGTCGAGATTGTGCTTTTTCTGATCCCACCAGCCTTCATTTGCAACGAGAACAGTCTTGCTATCGGGAACGCGGCTTTCGAGCTTGAACGGGCCGGTGCCGTTGGTGTGCATGGTGGTGTAGCCATCAACCTTCGACGCGAAGTCGGTAGGCTTCTCGCTATTGTTATCTTTCAACCACTTGGCGTTAAAGATGAAGATATTGGTGATGTCGTTGAGGAAAAGCGACGTCGGAGCACTGACCTCCAGATCGACCGTGTAATCATCCACCTTTTTGACGCCAGCAAAAACAGGAATGTTGCCGCGCAGTGGCGACGTCGCATCCGAAGCTCGGGTAAAAGACGCTACGACATCATCGGCAGTGAAATCTGAACCATCATGGAATTTCACACCTTTGCGCAGGGTGAAGCGCCACGCTTTTCCGTCGATAAGCTTCCACTCGGTAGCAAGTGCAGGCTCAATCTGAAAATCTGGCCCGTAACGAACGAGGCCCTCATAAATATGGTTCAGAAAAGCAAGGTTGGATGTGGACGGCACCGAATATGGGTCTAGCGAATAGAGATCGGCGCGACCGCCCCAGCGGAGCGTCTCCGCATGGGCGGGAACGGCAATGGCGGCGGCAGCCATGGCCGCCAGGACAAAACTTCTGATACGGGACATTTGATCCCCCCTTTTTATAAATCGTTGGAAGACCGGCAGGCGGTCCGGTCGGGCAAGGGGAGTATTGTTTCGCCCAAGCTTATTGTCAATAATATTGTTGACAATTATCGTACTCAAAATCGTAAGTTTTTGGATACGAGCTCAAAACAGGGAGGACGGAATATGACAGGCTTTCTGCTGCTGCACGGAACGATCGTCACGGTCGACAGGGAACGGCGCATTATTGAAGACGGTGCGCTGGCCATAAACGGCGACAGGATTGTCGACATCGGCACCGTGGATGAACTGGAACCCCGCCATGGGGACAAGGAGGTCATCGACTGCAGGGGAAAGCTGATCATCCCCGGCCTGATCGATGCCCATGGCCATGCCGGCCACGCGCTTCTTCGCAGCATCGCTGCGGACACCAATGCGATGTGGATGAAAATCATCACCCCGACCTATTATCACTACGTAACCCGCGACTACTGGTATGCCGACGGGCTGATTTCCGGCATTGAACGATTGCGCGCCGGGGTGACGACGGGGGCCAGCATCATCACGTCAATGCCGCGCGCGGATGACCCCGTCTTCGCCATCAACCATGCCCGCGCCTACAGCGAACTCGGCCTTCGCGAAATCATCTGCGTCGGGCCCTCGGGTCTGCCCTGGCCACATCCCGTCACGCGATGGGAGAGCGGTCAGCCCGAACGTCGCGACGTGAGCTTTGACGAGATGATGGACGGCAGCGAGGCGGTGATCGAGACATTGCATGGGAGCGCCGATGGCCGCATCAGCGTTTTCCTGACGCCTTTCACCATTGTGCCTTCGGTCGAACCGTCCAACGCATCCTCGCCTGATCAGGCTGTGAAACTGACCGAGGGCGACAGGATGCAGGCCCGACGGGTACGCGAGATGGCGCGCAAGAGAGGTGTCAGGCTTCATTCCGACGCCTTTGCCGGGCAAATCCGCATGGCGTTTCAGGACAAGGAAAATGCCCTGCTCGGCCCTGACATTCACCTTCAGCATTGCTGGGGCATCTCCCATGATGAGATCGACATACTGGCCGAGACCGGCACCCGCGTGACCCACGCGCCGCCGGGCCGCGCAACCCCGGTCATGGAAATGATGTCGAAAGGCATTCGTGTCGCAATCACCACCGATGGTGCCGCCCCAAGCCGCCATTTCGACATGTTGCAGACGGCGCGCCTGGCACAATTCACGCAACATCTCCTGCACAATCACGACCGCTACCTGCTGCCGCCAGGCAAGATATTTGAAATGATCACCATCGATGCGGCCCACGCCATTGGCATGGAAGACGAGATTGGTTCGCTCGAAATCGGCAAGAAGGCTGACGTCGTCATCATCGATATGCGCAAACCACATCTGATGCCCATGTGGATGCCGGTCCACCGCCTGGTGCATCAGGTTCTCGGCAGCGACGTCGATAGCGTGTTTGTAGACGGTAAATTGCTGATGGATAATGGACGGGTGCTGACATCAGATGTTGATGCCGCCATCACTTTTGGCCAACAGGAGGCCATGGCGCTGGCCGAACGCGCCGGCCTGAAAGCACATATGCACGATCCCGGCTGGGGCCGCCTGCTGCGCACATTCGACGAACCGGTGTACCCTCCCCGTCCGCCGAAGGACGCGAGCTACCGAGTAACCGACCACGAGTCCGGTCAAGATCACTAAATCTAAAGACGGCGGCAGGCACCCTGCCCAAGCCCTAGCCAGCATCACGACAAAAACTCCCCGGCCTGGAGTGGTCCGGGGAGCAAACCTGACATCATGTCAGGAACTTTGACTGGAGCTAGTGACTCACCCGTTCGAAAACGGGGTGGATCTGAGTTGCCTAACCCGGCTTATGCTTTTTATGCAGACGATTAGAACGAACGCTCGAGGCGAACGAAACCGGTCCAAACTTCAGGCTTCTTTTCGACGTCGAGGTAGTTCGCAGTCAGCCTCGTGGAGAAGCCGTCAGTGATTTTGTAATCAACCGTCAGACCAGCCTTCCAGGCATCGTTGTTCGAGAAATTATCCCAGGAAGCAAGGCCGTAGCCACTGTAATACTGGACGCCAGGCGTGATCTTCAGCTTGTCGGTTGCCTTGATGGCGTAGGAAGCGGCAACGGCCCATTCGGAAACGTTGTAATAGGCGTTTGCGCCGGAAGCCCAGACACCGGCCAGGCCGAGAGTGCCCGGTCCAACGCCAGCTTCTGCGATCAGGCGGACAGCGCCGTTTTCGCGATCGGTGTCATAACCACCGATAAGAGCGAAGGAAACGCTGTCGAACTTGGCGCCGACACCAGCGGCGACACCAACGTTGTTGGAGGTGTTACCGTTCTTGTCGTAGTTGACCTTGTTGTAGCTGACCGAAACGCCCTCCAGTTCGTCAACCGAAACGCCTGCCCAGAACGAGCCTGCGTCATAGGTGTAACGAATGGAGTTGAACTTGGAGTTGGAAGCCAGTTCGTCGGTTTCGCCACCGAGGCCATCGTCCCACCAGCTGGTGAACTTACCAACCTTAAGACCAGCAAGTTCGATGAAGGCCTGATCAACAAAAACAGCCGAGCCCTTGTCGCTCGAGCCGGACGTCGTGGACGCTGCAGCGGAACCGCTGTCAGCATTGCCCTGGAAGCCGATGAAGCCGCGCAGAACACCGAGCTCGGTGTCGGTACGGGTATCAACTTCAAACTGCGCACGGGTAAAGGAATCCCAGTCAGACTTGCCTGCCTTGTCACGGCCGAAGTCGGTCTGGAAACGGACATAACCCTGGAACTTGAGGCAGGTTTCGGTGCCGGGCATATAGAAGAAGCCCTTACCGAAGGCGTCGCAGACGCGGACATATTCCATTGGCTCGGGTTCGGCTGCGACGATGGCGTCAGCAGCTTTTGCGCCGGATACGGCCGCGAGAGCGGCAGCGGAGCCGATCAAAAGACTCTTGATGTTCATTTGTAATCTCCAGTCAAAAAATTTTTTCAACAAATGCGCAAATTTGAGGGCTGGTCTTTCCCTGCCGCCCGCTTCCCTGCGCTGATTGAGCAAATGACAGAAACTACTGCGGAGTCGCAATTCAAATCGAACAAACTCAAATACAATTTAAGTACACATTCAGCTTAAGTAGTAAAATTACAACAATTTAATACTTTAAAATATAGTAATTTCGTCATTTATTACGTAATAGTTCTATTTATTACTAAGAATAAATTTTCTAAAGTAATCATATTATTACGCCACGGAATAAGTCGAAACCTCGCGCGATCCTGCTAGAGACCGAGAACGCACTCATGGGCGGGATGAGGCGAAGACTTTCCTTGCGGAACCAGAGCGAGAAAGGAAAATGCGCAGCAATAATGCGGCGGTTTGCGGAAGACATGGCAGCATGTGCGCTGCTCCGTCACATCCGTTAAAGGCGGGGGCTTATGACCTGCCGCCGGAGAGGCCGGTGGGGAATATCGTCCTGTTCGCCAACGTTGCCTCGATCGCATCCGCAGGAAGAGGACGACTGAAATAATAGCCCTGACCGTAAGGGCAGCCGGCCGTGCGGAGGAAATTCGCCTGCTCGGCGGTTTCCACGCCTTCGGCAATGACATCGATTCCAAGCGATCCGGCAAGCTGGATCATGATCGTGACGATGGCGCTGTCCTTGGTTTTTTCCGGCAGGTGGGTCAGGAACGACCGGTCTATCTTCATACAGGACAGCGGGAATGTCTTGAGCATGCCGAGGCAGGAATAGCCGATGCCGAAATCATCCAGCGCCAGGCTGACGCCCATCTGTTTTATGGCGTGCATGATCCGCACCGATGTCTCGACATCCTGAATGATCAGCGTCTCGGTGATCTCGATTTCCAGCAGGGAGGGCGCAAGTCCGGTTTCCTTCAGCACCGACCTGATCTGCTGCACCAGCCCGCCCTGAAACTGACGTGGTGAGATGTTGACCGCCATCTTGACCGGCGAAAGGCCGGCGGCAACCCATGCCTGCGCCTGGCGGCAGGCCTTTTTGAGGATGTTTGCCCCGAGTTCCACAATCAGGCCGGTTTCTTCCGCAAGCCCTATGAATTCTACGGGGCCGAGCAGACCTTCCGTGGGGTGCTGCCAGCGCACCAGCGCCTCAACACCGCTGATCCGGCCATTTGCAAGATCGACCTGCGGCTGGAAATGCAGGACGAATTCGTCCCTTTCCACGGCTTTGCGCATTTCCTCAATCCGAGTGAATTTCTTCCTCAGATCATCCGCCATGTTCGGTGTGAAAGTGGCGATGCTGTCGCGCCCATTATGTTTGACCTCATACATGGCAAGATCGGCCGCCGCGACAATTTCCGCCGTGGTTTTCCCATGTTCGGGGAAAAAGGCCATGCCGATGCTGCAGGTGACCTTGATGTCGTAATTGCGGATGCGCAATGGCTGGGAAACTGCGGCGCGAATACGCTGCAGGTGCTTTTCGACGTCATCCTTATGCTCTTCGAGAATAATGACGAACTCGTCGCCACCTACCCTCAGAACGAGATCGTTTTGCCTGAGGCTCGCGGCAATGCGCTCTGCGGTTTTCGACAGCAGCGCATCGCCGATGCTGTGACCGAGCGTATCATTGATCTGCTTGAAGTTATCGAGATCGAGAAATCCGATACCGACCCTTCTGTTCGCCTTTGCCGCCGCTGCCAATATCTCCGGAAGTCGGGTATCGAGGAAACGACGGTTGGGTAGCCGGGTCAGCATGTCATGATCCGCCAGAAAGGCGATGTGTTCCGCCGCCCTTTTGCGGTCTATCGCCAGACCCGCCATGCGCGCCGCAGCGCCGATAAATTCCACCAGTGCTTCATCCGGCTTGCGGCCGGCCAGCTTGCACCAGACGAAACCATGCGCCTTGCCTTCACTGGCGTGAATATCGAAACTGAAGGCCGTATCTTCCCCCGAATGGGCGAGGCTTTCGGGATCGCTGACATTGGAGATGAGCGCGGTCAGTCCCGCCTGCTGCGCAAGCGCGGGGGAAACATAAACCGATGGCTCTCCCACTGCGGCCTCAAACACCCGCACGGCACAGGCAAGGCCGGTGGCCAGATTTTCGATGGCCTTGACAAATTCCTCGAGGAAATCCTCGGTACGCGCCGCTGCCACAATCATTTCCAGAATATGCGCCTGCGCCTGAAGCAATCGCTCCGAGGCCTTTTTCTGGGTGATATCGCGCGAAGCACCCACGACGCCGATAATCTCGCCGGATTTATCCTTCAGCGGCACACGCGACATCATCAGCCAGCGATCGACATCGCCGCGCATGGCGCGTTCTTCATAACCGAGATCCGGCTCGCCGGTGCGCATTACCCGCGCTTCGGTATCGGGAATGCCGGCGTGGCGCGCCGCTTCACCGTGAATATCGTAATCGGTTAGCCCGATCAGCTCCTCGACACTTTCAAAACCGTTTTCATTAACGATGGCGCGGTTGGCAAAAAGAAAGCGCCCTTCCAGATCCTTGGCATAGATAAAATCCGGCACATGGTCGATCATCGCTTCAAGTAGCGTGTGCCGGCCGGAGGGATTAGCATTTTCGCCCATTGCTGGAGAGGCAGATGGCGTTATGTCGCGCTTTTTTCGCGACATCCGATTCTCTTCAGGTGTCTTCGGGCCTTTGGAACGCACCTCTCCGCCTCATCACTTTATAAGGAAGCAGAATAGTAGGATTATACATATTATATAATGATGAACGTCGAGCCGGATTGCGCTGTAAACACCGCTTCAGGCACCTGCGTGGATTACCGCCAGCCAAAATCAAAACGGCGCGGACAAAGCCGCGCCGAAAGATTGCAGGTATTGACGGGGAATGTATCAGACCACCGGTGTCGGCAGCTCCCTGCCGGCGAAATGCGCGTCGAGATTGGCGAGAACCAGATCAGCCATGGCGCGCCGGGTCTGGTGCGTCCCGCTGCCGATATGCGGGGCAAGCGTGACGTTTTCGAAGGCGAAAAGCGCTTCCGGCACACGTGGCTCATCCTCGAAGACATCAAGCGCTGCGCCACCGATCATGCCGCTCGAAAGCGCCTCGACCAGCGCCTTCTCATCCACCAGCGAACCGCGCGCCACGTTGACGAGCACACCTTGGGGACCGAGAGCCTTCAGCACATCCGCATTGACGATATGGCGGGTTTCAGCGGTGGCAGCAGCGGCGATGATCAGCACGTCGCAATTGGCGGCCAGAGCCTCGATGCTGTCATAATAATCATAGGCGACATCGCGGCGGTTTCTGGCGGTATAGGAAATGCGTGCGTCAAAACCTTCGAGCCGTTTTGCAATGGCCTGACCGATCCGGCCGAGGCCGAAAATGCCATAACGGCGGCCGGCCACACGGGTGGAAAGACCCATATCGCCCTTCAGCCATTGCCCCGTGCGCACGTGCTGGTCGGCCTGTGGCAGCTTGCGCGCCTGCGCCAGAACAAGGCCGAGCGCGAGGTCGGCGACATCAGCAGTCAGCACGTCAGGTGTGTTGGAAACGCGAAAACTGCGTCGCTTGGCCTCTCCCAGATCGACCTTGTCGAAACCGACACCGTTGATGACCACGATTTCGAGGTTGGGGAGTGCGGCGCCGACATCCGCCGGCAGGCCGATATGACCACCCGTGACGACGCCGCGGATTGCAGCACCCTTTTCGGAAAGGAATGCCGCCTGGTCTGCGGCCTCAAACAGGCGATGCACGGTAAAGCGCCACGCGAGTTCTTCCTCCAGTGCCGGGATCAGCGGGCACAGTTGTACGATTTCAGTGGTCATGGATCTTCCTTTGCGCCGGTGAACTACTTCACATCGGCCTTGACGAATTGCCGGAGTTCCGGCGTTTGCGGATTGGCGAAGAGTTCAGACGAGCGGCCCTGCTCCCAGATCTTGCCCTTGTGCATGAAGATGGTTTCGGTCGCCACACGGCGCGCAAAGGCCATTTCGTGGGTGACGAGGATCATGGTCATGCCGCCCTTGGCGAGGTTTTCCATGACGGTCAGCACTTCTTCCGTCAGTTCCGGATCGAGCGCCGAGGTCACCTCGTCAAACAGCATCACCTTCGGCCGCATGGCGAGCGAGCGGGCAATCGCCACGCGCTGCTGCTGGCCGCCGGACAGCTGGTCAGGATAGGAATCGAATTTCTCCGACAGGCCGACGAGTTGCAGAACTTCGCGGGCGATATCCCTGGTTTCCGATTTCGCCACGTCCTTGACGATGCGCGGCGCGAGCATGATGTTCTCACCGACCGTCAGATGCGGGAAAAGATTGTAGCTCTGGAAGACGATGCCGACGTCGGTGCGCAGCTTGCGCAGCGCCTTGGCATCTTCGCCGATCGCATGACCGGCGATTTCGATGCGGCCCGAATTGATCTTCTCCAACCCATTCATGCAACGCAGCAGCGTGCTTTTGCCCGAGCCCGAGCGGCCGATGAGGGCAAAGACTTCACCGCGACCGACGGTCAGCGACACGCCCTTGAGGACTTCGAGAGCGCCAAAGCTCTTGTGAACGTTTTCAACGATTACTTCCGGCATGAAGCCTCCTTTCCAGCCAACGCGACAGCTGGGACAACGGGTAGCAGACGATGAAATAAAGCACGGCCACCGCGACGAAGACGCGGAACGGCTG
>Ga0099826_10000073_pt1 | contig 52790 bp, 64 predicted proteins | sample Mtrugardesep15_FD_76830 | JGI IMG/M metagenome (GOLD analysis project Ga0099826, IMG submission 76830) | Root nodule microbial communities of legume samples collected from California, USA - M. trunc garden sep15 | ecosystem: Host-associated > Plants > Roots > Nodule | place: USA: California... | reverse complement strand
CGCCCACTGGCCCAAACGTCTGCCTCGGGCGCTGTCTTCGGCCTGGTGGTAAGCGGCAAGGGGCATTGAGTTGCCACGCGGTAAATACTGCAACAGGAGTCGCGCCTGGCCGGCTTTCACCATTTCAAGGCCGATATCGGTTTGCTGGATGAAGCACTGTCCGACAAGGCGACGGTATTGGTCCTCGTCGATGATCGTGCATGTCATATGCTTCCCGTCGATAAGGCGAGAAAGATAACTACGAGCCTCGACACCACACGCCCATTCCGCTCCATTCTTCCAGCCCTTTTGCGAGCGCTCGCAGGCGTCAATTGCCGCAATCCTGACCCGCTGCTGTCGAATGCTGAAGGTGTCGCCATCGATCACGCGTGCTTGCCCGGAATAGTCCGCCGCGCTGGCAGATTGTGAATACAGCAGGGCGAACAAAAGTGCCGAGAAAACGGGGTTTTTTCTCAATTTAAAGCCTCCATTGAGTTGCGGGCGGCAAGCCCGAAGACAGAACGTGAAAGATGAAGCTCACCGGATGCCGCTCGGTCCGTCATGGCGCGCAGATACCCTCCGGGCGAGCTGACTTCTTGGCGAGAATATTTCTCGAACGTGACCGCGATGGCGATCGCGGCGGCCTGCTGGCCCATTTGATCAACGGCGCGGAGCCGCGCGTCCTCTGAAACACCCGCCAAGCGGCAAATCTGCGGGGCGATGCGGGCGAGATCGGACCAGCTGCGTGGCGCGGTGGTAAAATAGTCTCTCAACGATGGCGCCGCTCTCCACACATCATCAAGAGCAACAATCCCTTGCTGCGGGCGAGATTGCCCATTGTCTGGGTCAGATCCTCTCGGCAGGCTTTCCTCAAAAGCCCTCTTGCTGGCGTAGCCAGCCTTAAACGAATTGTGTTGTCCGGCGCGAGCCGGACGCCGTTCCTCTTTACTCAAGTCAAAGGGATGGGGGTTTGTAATCTGTTTGTGCATGTCGTTTTCGACATTCGTGCATGTCATATTATCATGATCAGACGCACTCTCAGGATGCCCCGATGCCTTAAGGGAGCGTCCAACAAGCCACTCCAACAGGCGCGCTGCGCGCCTCAACACAAAAGCGGGCGCTCTGCTGGCAATGCCAACGAAGGCAGCGATACGGTCGATACGAGATGCAAGGCTCGCAAGGGCGTTTTCCGTCATGTCGGCGGCATTCACCAGCGCGTAACGGGCGCTCCTGAGTGCGTCCCGAAAACGGCGGGCGGCGGCGTCGCTGGCGCGCTTCTCTTCTCGCTTCTGTCGCACAAGAGCGTCGAGCTCACGGTAGCGGGCAATCAGCACGCGCAGATCGATGCCACAAGCGTCCGAAATTTCGCCTTCGCCGTCCCTGATCGGATAGCGCTTGAAATTCGCGCTGTCCTGCATGGTAACCAGCCCGGCGTCGAACAACTTCGACAGGATACGGCTGACCCGCCCAGGCGAGCGGTTAATCTCGAACCCCAGCTGATTGTTAGACTTGAACACAATTGGTCGCCCGCCCTTGTCGAAGGCGTCGGCCCGGGCGGTGTTGATGATCACTGTAAGGAGATGGCTTTCGGTACTGGTAATGAGGCCAGTACATGGAAGGCTCTGTGACAACACTGCCAACTGGCCGCGCGTTACCGTTCCGACTTCCGTTGACTGTGCCAGTCGCCGGAACTCGGCTCTCTCCTTTGTCATTCTGCGGCCAGTTAGCCGCTTATTCGTGAGGGTTTCCCTCATTTGTCCTGTCTCCTGTTCAAGGGACCAGACAAAGCTTCGCCGTTCACCGAAAAGGCGTTTTTCTTATTGACAGAGGAAGGAGGGTCTGCGAGAACAAATCTGCTTAATTATTTGGTTTTTTGCAGACCGCTTCCGGGTTTTCTCGGGAGCGGTTTTCTCTTTTCTGGGCCTGCGGGTTCTCCAGACTCGGGTTAAAAACAATGCGAGTCGGAACAGTATCTGATTCCGGCTAGCTGCGATACATAACCCGATTACCCAACTTGGCGCAACGATTGCGCACTCTCTCATTTGGAAATCGCGACCGATGGGCGCTTTTGGGTCTCAAAACCCTTATTTATCAGGGGTTTGGATTGAGATGGCCAGTTATTCATCCCTAAATCGACCCTACCAAAATGGCGCAAATTATCGGCCCGCCGAACCTTTGGAGGTTCCCCCGGGGTGGGAAGGAGAGTTTGAGAGGAGGGGGTTGGGCCTCCTCTCAACGGATTGGCGCGTTCCGCGACGATCCGCGACCCCGGAAGGGCATTTCATCCCCGTAATGTATTAAGTCCACTGAAACAAACGCCCGCCTGCGGAATCTACCGAAGGCGGGCGGAGGCCGGAGAAACTGAGTTCAGGCAGTCTGCGCCTGTTCCTCAAAGAACGTGGGTGGAAGATTAAAAGCTTCCAAAGCGGTGTTGACTGCCGTTTGAACATCACTCCAATCCACATGCTCTGGATCGGACAGATACGCTTGAATGAGTTGGCAGCAGCATTCGGCCGCTTTGGTGGGGTCGGGGACTTGATCGAACATGACTTTGCCTCGTGTCGAGAGGGGAGCCGGTCACGCTGGAGGACGTGACCGGCTGACAGCAGCGCGGCTATTCCGCTGCCATCGGGAAGGGTTGCCCATCCTCTGAACCGGGTACCGTCTGATCCGTCTCGGCCTTCGGATCAGGCGCGATCCGCACCAGCGACGGAAGCCAGTTGGACCCCTTGATCGCGGTTTCGGCAAAAGCTGCCGCCTCGGCCTTTTTCATACCTGCGACACGCGAAGCGAAGTCAGCGCCTTTCACTTCTGCCACCGCCGCCTGAATGCCTGCACGATTGAGGCTCGAAAAATAGCTTTCCGCTGTCGTCTCGAACCAGTCGGTCATATCAACCTTGAGGGTGCGCCCGATCTGGTCGGCATGGGCGCATGCGTCCTTGCGGAAGCTATGTTTCGTCTCGACCGCGTTGAGGGTGTGCGCGGCGGCATAGGCCAGCAGTCCCAAAAGCTCCGACTGCGACTTTTCGAGAAGATGGTCCCATAGGTCTTCCGGCTCGCCGGGGAGGTGATATCCAAAGTTTTCGGCAATCCGGTCCCATTCCTCGGTCGCCCGACTTGCATCCGGTCTTTTCATCGAACCTTGCAGACGCTCATGCGTCACGGCGATCTGTAGTGCGGTCATCCCTCGCGAACGGCCATAAGTGCCGGGATAAACAAGATCGAGCAGCATGGCGTGAACAACGCTGACCAGAGCAACATCGGGATTGTTGGCAAGTTCGACGCGCAGCGCTGCGGTCTTCTGCGCTGTCAGGTCCTCGACCAGCACAGCAGAATGGACGATCTTCGGCGGGCCGACTTCCTCAATCTTTTCGGAAGCATCGCATCCGCTATCGTCATCCTCCGTTTCCGCTTGCTCGCTCTGTTCGTCATCACCCGGCTTGCGGATGCCAACGGCAATATCCGCCCTCCCGTAGTAGTCCAAGGCAACGACCACCCCGCTTTTCGCCTTGTCCTCGTCGGAAAAGACCTCCTGCATCGAGTCCAGTTCATCCAGTCGTGCGCTGATGGCATCGATGCGTTCGGAATGGCTTTCCTCGCCCTCGTCACGGTCCATAAGCTCTACGAGTTCATCGTGTTCGGCGCACAGGCGCAAACGTTCCGACTGTTCATCAGGGGAAAGCTCAATCTGTTTCGGATAGACGCGAGGGACGCCGAAAATCCAGTCGGGCCGCTGCATATAGGTTTCGACAAATTTCCAGCCTTGCGACAAAAATGGCTCGGCTACCGCTGTCAGCTTCTCGCTAACCAGCTTTTCAACCAGTATTACGTCGAGTGCGAACCCGCCGCCCTGCGCGTCGAACAGGTCGCGGCGCACTGCGCCTCCTGCCTGCTCATAGACATCGAGGCCGCCGATGAACTTGATACGCTTGTCGCTTCCGGCAATTTCGTCTGTCATCAGTGCCGACTTGATCCGCGAGATATCGCGGCTCCAACGATCAAGAGACTCCCAAACCTGTTCCTGACGCTCATGATCATCGCAGACCGTAAAAGCGGTCAGCTGCTCGAACGTCATTTCGTCGTTGCGAAACATGTCCAGCAAGACAGGCGAGACCTTCGCCAAGGCCAATCGGCGGCGAACAATGATTTCAGTGACACCGAACCGCGCAGCGATATCCGCGATGGCCTTACCCTCGTTAACCATGGCCTGAAACGCCACATACTGGTCAGCAGGGTGCATTTCCTCACGCTGCACGTTCTCGGTCAGGCTAAGCTCTGTCGCCTCGTCGGCGGTCTTTACGATAGCGTTCACGGCATAATCGGCTGCGATCTGGCCGCGCTCGACAAGGAGCAACAGGGCAGCGCGCCGACGACCGCCCGCCGTAACAAAGTAGCGGCCCTTGGGAGCCTTGCGCACGACGATGTTCTGAACAACACCATTGGCGAGAATGGAGGCTGCGAGGCTTTCGACGCCCTCGGCCTTGTAGGTTTTGCGGACATTTTTCGGGTCCGTATCAAGCTTGCTAAGCGGAATGCTGACGATCTCGGTCATAGGTCAATCTCCAAAGTTTTCCCGGTTCCCTTGGGAGCAAGCCCCGCTAGTGGGCGAAGCCTCTGCCTACGTTCCGTAGGATGTGCCCCCACATCCGGCGGAACGAAGGGGGAGGGCGCAGCCCGCTCCCGTCAGGGGGTGGAGCGGGTCATGGGTCCGGAGGAGGGAAAAACGGAAGGTTCGCCGGCTCGGCGGGGAAAGCCGTTTTTCCAGACGAGGGACAGCGCTTGCGCGCTTGCCCATTGGCGCGATCCGCGACCTGTCGTAAGAGCGGATAGGTGTGGAAAATCGTGCGTCCGCTTCTCGGACGCTCATTCCAGAAGTGAACCGGCCAGCCGGTTCCCAGGATCGATCTGCCCGCTGCGCTCCGAGTGTTGGGCGCTCCGCTTCACGGGCAGATCTGGTTCAACGTGAATTCGCGCAATGAGAAAGTGCCGTGTCGAGTGCCGCTCGGCGTGTCGATCGGCGCTTGCTCGTCGCGACGAGCCAAACGAACAATGAAGAGTATCGGAGCTTTCAGCATAGCGACGGCCGTTCTTCAGGCCGGGAAAGCGGGAATTCTCGACGCGCTTTTGCCGGGAAAAAGGAAGCCGCAGGAGGCTTAGCTTGCGCCGCGAAGCGGAAGCCGGGACCGACTTCCTCCGGCAAAAACGCACCGCGCTCTCAACGGCCTGAAGCTGACGTTTCACTTTTCATGATGTAGTGCGCGATCTGAAAAACCTTCTCGATAGCGTCGGCCAGATCGAGAGAGGCTTGCTGTACATCTGAGGGTGTTGAGGGGTCCGCTGCCAACGCACGAAAACCCTGCCGGAGCTCTTCGCAGGGATCAGCGATGTCATGCACTTTCGCCAATAGTTGCTGTCTTGAAGTCATCGTTCATCCGTCCGGTCTTTTGCTTAGTGTTCTAAAGCAAATTGTACGGGATATTAAGGGTTCCCTGATGCAATACGGGGATGACCAGACGCCCGCGCCCTTCAACGCAGCCGCTCCGCAGAGAGAATGCGCCCCTGCAAAGCGGGCGCGTGCGACGCCGCGACCCTAGTCAGCCGCAGTTGTTGTTCGATCCCATGCCCGTGCGGATCGAACCATGCCTTGCCAGTCTCGTTGCGCGCCCGCCAAGCGGGCCGGAATGGTCATGGGATATCAAGTGGGACGGATACAGGATCGCAGTCCACCGCGAACCTGACCGGGTGCGCATTATCACGCGGGGAGGCCATGACTGGACACACCGCTTTCCGGGTATCGAAGCGGCCGCGTTCGCGACCGGGCCGGCGACGTTCATCCTCGACGGCGAGGCCGTCATGCTGGACGAACATGGCCGCTCGGATTTCGGACTTTTGCAAAGCTCACTTGGCGGGCGAGGCAGCACCGCAACCGCGGGGCCTGCCATCATGTACGCGTTCGATATCCTGTATCTCGATGGTCATGATCTAACGGGCGTCGAGTATGCGAGCCGGCGGCATCTTCTCGATGATCTGCTAGACGGAGAGGAAGGCGGAATCCGATTATCGGAAGAGTTTCACGCTGATCCCGCGTTCCTGCTCAAGCAGGCTTGCCAACTTGGCCTGGAAGGCATCATCGGCAAGCATCGGGACAAGCCTTATCGATCCGGCCGAACGGGTGATTGGATCAAGGTGAAATGTATCCAACGGGAAAGCTTCGCAATCGTCGGATATGAGCTATCATCTTCGGCTCCTGACGGCTTCTCCAGTCTCCTGTTGGCCGCGAGGGCAGGGACGAAGTACGTTTATGTGGGTAGCGTTGGAACCGGCTTTAAATCAGCGCAAATGCGAGATTTGCGAGCGCAGCTCGACAAGCTGAAGGTGAAGAAGACAGCGCTTGGGCTCAAGAAGGGCGCGATTTCGACCAGGCCGACTCTCATTGCTGAGATCGATTTTCGAGGATGGACAAATGACGGAAAACTTCGTCACGCGTCGTTCAAGGGGCTTCGTGACGACGCGGACGCCGACGACATCTACTCGATTCACAGTGAGGAAGAAGATCCCGGCTTGTGAGTGCGAACGAGGAGTGATGTTATCGGCTGTCCAGACATGATGTCGGGCGCTCCACCGGCCATGGTGCATTACCCCAATCCGCATCATGGCCGGCACCCCTTTCGGCGCGATGCTGGCGGCGGATTGCCGGCTTGAGATCAATAACGATTTTCCGACCGAACCGGGTTTCGCGGCGTGCCCTGCCATGCGCTACGAGGAGCTGACGTCGTCTGTTGAGGCTCGACGCCCCGCTCTTGTGCATTGCAACCAGAAATGTTGAATATGATAGGATAGTATCTTCCGTTGCCCTTTTCAGGAGCTAACATGCCTACTACTGAAGAAGCATTTTACAGGATTCTAGATGACGTCAATAAAGCTGCCGAGGGTGCCGATGTCCATGAGCTGCTTGTAAATATTTGCGGCCTATACGGCTTAAAGACAGCTGCTTATTTCGGCATGAACGTTTCTCAGACGGACAAGCACTCCCCGTACCTGCTGGTCACGTATTCAAAGAACTGGGTGGACCATTACAAAGAGCGAAACTTCGTATCGATTGATCCGGTCCTGACATCGGGATTCAATTCAATTTTACCTATCGAATGGAGCGGGAACGACTACAGAAGTCGAAAGCTCCGTGACTTCTTCGGCGAGGCGTCTGCTTTCGGGATAGGCGCCAACGGCCTGACAGTCCCCATACGGGGACGCTCGGGCGAACGCGCCTTATTTACCGTAACCAGCGACGCGAAGCAGCCGGAATGGCAGGCGGGACAACAGAGATTGAGGAGAGACTTTCATATCCTGGCCTATCATTTGCATCAAATGATCCTTCGTCGCGAGGGAGCCGAACTACCGATCGTCCAGCTAGCAGCACGCGAGGTCGAATGTCTCAAGTGGAAGGCAAGCGGTAAAACTGAGTGGGAAATTTCCGCTATCCTTGGCATTTCCGAGAAAACAGTCCGTTATTACATCAGCCTTGCCGTGACCAAACTGAACGCCACGAATGCAACTCACGCTGTTGCTAAGGCTATCAATCAAAATCTGTTTCTAGCTCCGTCGTAAACCCGGCGTTTACGCGGGGTTTTGCATATCCCTATCGGCATCTAGCGTCCCTCAAATCACAACCAGGGGATGACCGATGCTTCTTGTAGTCGAAACGCATAATCGAGCAGATTATCCAGCTCTCATCGATGCCATGCACATCTTGCGTGCAAGGGTGTTTAGAGACCGCCTGCAATGGGACGTGAACGTTGTGGACGGTCGGGAGATCGACCAGTTCGACTCTGAGGATCCACTTTATCTCCTTTCGGTCAATGACAAGACACAGCGACTGGAAGGCTGCGTCCGGCTTCTGCCGACGACCGGGCCGAATATGCTGCGAGATGTCTTCTCTGTCCTCCTGCCCGAAGGGGGCGAGATCGAAAGCCCTATTATCTGGGAAAGTTCGAGATTTTGTATCGATCCCGATCTCCCGAGCTCAGGCAATGGTCGGATCAATCGGACAACGACCGAACTGCTTTGCGGCCTGGTCGAGGTGGGGTTGAAAGCGGGACTGAGCCATATCGTCTCTGTTTACGATGCTCGCATGGCCCGTATTTTCCGCTCCGCAAACTGCCCTGCAGAGACCATCGGAACGCCAGTCCGTATCGGACGGGTCCAGACATACGCGGGACTTTTTGAAATCACCCCACAACTCCGGGAGGACATTGCAACTGCCGGCGGGCTTAACAAGCCGGTTTTTTCCTCGCCCCAACTGCACCAGGCTTCCGCGGCGTAAGCCCGAAATTATGAGGAATGATGATCTCATGCTGAATCAACCTTATGCTCTCGCCCTCGATTCGGATTACCTGAACGGAAAGAGCTTTGCCGACTTCTATCAGAGCGCGGCGGCATCTTTCCCTCACCTGTGCAGCCTGCTGGATCATGACCGGACCGCTGAAATCCCCATGAGGGAGTACACCCAGATGATGAACTCAATATCGTGGGAGTTCGAGGATGTGTCCGACGGCGGTCGGGGGGAGGCGTACAACGTCGCGCAAAAAGCAACAGGAAATCGCCAGACTGGTATGTTGTCCCTGCTCAGCTTTTTTTCGCCCAGCTTTTGCGACATACCCGATGCACCCATTCAAATTCTGGACGTGCTTGGCGGCGACGGAACGATTGCTAGGTTCGTCAACAGCCTTCAAGGTCCGCGGCCGACAATCTACACCGCCGACCTGTCACGCTACATGATAGAGGCATGCCTACGACAAGGCTTGCCATGCATTCGCCAGTCCGCCACCCAGAGCCTGTTTCAGGACGATGTGCTAGACGGCGTCCTGATCGCTTATGGCAGCCATCACCTGACACCGGAGGCTCGCCATCTGGCCAGCTTGGAGGCCCACCGGACGCTGAAGTCTGGCGGGCGGCTGGTCCTTCACGATTTTGAAACGGGGGGCAGAACTGCCCAATGGTTCGAAGAGGTTGTTCATCCCTATTCGCGAACGGGTCATCCTCACCCACATTTCTCGCGGCAGGAAATGTGGGAAACCCTCGGAGAGGCAGGTTTCCAGGACATTCGTATCCTTGAACTGAACGACCCCTTTACGTTGCTGGGCGAAAGCGCAGAAGAGGCCGTAGCCCATGCTGTTATGCACATGTATCACATGTACGACCTCGTCAAAATCGCCAACGGAGAAGCTGACATTCTTCCGCGGGTCAAGAAATGCATCGAGGAGACACTAGGTCCGATCGAGGTCTATGAGAGGGGACAGAGATTTCTCGCAACCATTCCCCGAAAATCGCTCGTCGCTATCGGCACGAAGTCATAAGGGGCTGATGATGTGTGGAATAGCGGCCGTTTTCACGCCCCCGAATGCCATGGGTGCCACAGGGAACCTCGAAACCATCCTGCTTCATATGCTCGGTGCAATTCGCCATCGTGGCGATGGTTACAATTTCGCTGAGCGGATGGTGACCGACGGCGCTGCAATGGGGACCAACCGTCTCGCCATCGTCGACAGAGACCAGGCCAAGCAACCTGTTGTGGACCTCGCCTCCAAGATGGTGATCGTCATGAACGGCGAAATCTACAACCATCAGGATCTCCGCGTTGAGTTACAGAAGATGGGGAGGGTGTTCGCGACCGAAAGCGACACGGAGGTTGCGCTTCAGGCTTATCTCGAATGGGGACCGAACAGCGTTGACAGGCTGGATGGGATTTTCGGGTTCGTTGTTTTCGATCCGGCAACCGGAGACGTCTTCGCAGCCCGGGACCATATCGGCATAAAGCCCCTTTATTGGAGCTCGTCTGACCAATGCATTTGCTTTGCCTCAGAGCGCAAGAGTTTTCTTGGCCTTGGACATGCTCCCCAAGAGTTGCTTCCCGGCAGCTACTGGCTGAACGGAGAAGTAAGCCGCTATGTGCGCTTCGAGGCCGCTCCGAGTGCAATCTCCGATCATGAGGCTGTCAGTCAATGCAAAAGACTGATGGAAGACGCGGTGCGAAAACAGGTGGCGACAGATTTGCCGGTCGCCGTTATTTTCTCGGGCGGCCTCGACAGCACCATAGTGCTCCATCTGGCCGCAAAATATCATCGGGACGTCACAGCCTTTTCCATCGGCACTCAAAATTCCACTGATCTGGAATATGCACGGCGTTTTTGCGCTGAACGCGGCATACCGCATATCGTGACGGAATTTCAAAGCGGACAGATCAAGCGCAACATCCGCAACTCGATCTTCAACGGAGAGTTCTTCGAACCGGTCGATATTTCGGATATGCTCACCATGGCGGCGGTGTATGCCGCCGTTCGCGCGAATGGCTTCAAAATCGCGCTGTCAGGAGATGGTAGCGACGAGATTTTCGCGGGCTATGATCCTTTCAAAACGGTCAACGATCCTTACGCCCTCTCGACCTACAGGCTGAATAATCTCTACCGAACGGATCTTCAGCGTACCGATCGCAGCAGCATGGCAAGCTCTATCGAGTGCCGGGTTCCCTTTCTCGATCGATCGCTTATCGAGTTCGCCATGGCTTTGCCGTTCGATTTGAAGGTAAGGACCGGCGTTGAGAAATTCGTGCTTCGCGAAGCCTTCAGGGGCGATATTCCGGACTATATGATCGACCGTCCTAAGATCAGAATGCCGGAAGGGATTGGAATCCACGACCAGATATTTCATGCGCTTACCGATGCAACTCGACCGTCTGATATACTGCTTCCGGACATCAATATCGATGGACCTCAAATTCGCAATGCGTTGGCGATGTTTCTTGAATTCGGGTACACTGCGCCGACCGAACGATACAAGAAAGTCGGCACTGACTATTTCGAGGGCGGCTACTTCAATTTCGATGAAGTTAGCGAACAGAGGAGCAGCTAATGGACACTCAGACAATCCTTACGTTTTGCTTGGCTTTCTTCGTATTCGCTGCCAGTCCGGGTCCGGACAACCTTACGATTCTTTCGAAAACCGTCTCCAATGGTCCGGCTCACGGCATTGCGTACGGTGTTGGCGTCGTTTGCAGCATCTTTCTATTCGTCATATTCGCGGCAATCGGCTTCAATGCAATCGCCCAGTACATGAACGAGAACCTGCGCTTCATTCAGTATGTGGGTGCCATGTACCTCATCTACACCGGCGTGATGATGTGGAGATCGAAACCAGACATCAAGCCCCGGGTGATGCGCGGTGGTCTGGTCAGGCTCTTCTTGACCGGATTTCTCTTGAACATTTCCAACCCGAAGATGCCAATTTTCTATCTCGCCCTTCTGCCGGGCGTTCTCGGTATTCGGCCTCTAACGGTTTCTGACACGGTCGAATTGCTGGTGATCATTGCGCTCATCGAGGTGGTGGTCGTCGGCGGGCACGTCTATCTGGGACAAAAGGCGAAATCCGCCCTGACCGATCCCAAAAAGCTCGGCGTGTTGAACCGTGGAGCGGGCGCACTCATGATAGGTGCCGGCGTACTTGTAGCCAGCCGCTGATACATCGGGAGCGCGATGGAAAACCGCGCCCCGGAGGGCGCGGCTTTGCCTCATTGAGGCTTGTTGGCGTTTCCGGCCTTGCCATCGATCTCGACCTGATAGGTGAACTCGACCTTGGCGAGGAGCGGAAGCATGATGGCGATGGAGAACTTAAGTTGGCCCTTATGGGTCAACTTCGCGATTTGCCGGTTGATGAACTGGCGAAGGCGACGGCCGGTTTTCTGGCAGAAGGTTACGAGCGTTTTCATGAGGTGATCCTCCTTGGTGGTTGTGCGTAATCGCGAAGCTCGAATACGGATGGAACCGCCGAGTGCATCGCGCAGCGATCGCAACGGAGCGAAGCGGAGAGGAGAACCCCTTGGGGTTGCACGCAAAGGCGGGGCCTGCCGTATCGTGCGCAGCATTAGATTACGTACAGCCACCAAGGAGAGACCGGTAAACGCGGCCTTCGTAGCCCCGGCCGTCGCCTTTGCCTTCAACCGGCAATTCGCGATCCGACCGCCAGGGCGGATCTCCATCGTCGTCATGCTGCAGCGGTGGTGGGCACATATCAGGACGTCTCCGGCCGGAAACGCCAACAAGCCTCAATGAGCCGATCCGCTTGCGGGGCGTCATCGAGCGGGGGAAGGGGAGTTTGAGGGGAGGGGCCGTAGGGGGCTCCCCTCATTGCACTTGCTGGCCGCTCGATGCGGTCAGCGGGTGCGCGCCGCAGGCATGGAGGTGGAAGCGTTCAGCGCGACAGGAACCTGTTCAAGCTCAGGCCAGCCAGCAGGATGTAAGGCGGAATACCAAGCGAATAGTGCCCGCAGTTCAGTTCCAGGATGTGGGGCGAAGCGCCGACACCCTTGAGCCTCTGCATAAATCGAGCCGATAAATCGGGCAAAACGACTGTGTCTCGTTTCGCGAGGACAACGTGAAGCCTCAAGTCGGGTCGTGCCAAGTTTTGCGCGTAGTTTTCCAGGTTAAGCGGTCCCCACGCTCTTCTGAGATCATTCAGTTCAATATGAGGTGCAAGGCTCTCGTAAGTGGATCGTGTCGCGCGCCCTGTCCAGACCATGTCCGCGAGGCTGCCGGCTGTGAGAAACAGCGAGGCTTTCGACACGGCGGGCTCATGCGCCGTGATCAATCCTGCGACCCAAGAGCCCAGACTCATGCCGAGAACGGAAATCTCGTGATAGCCTTCGCTTTCCAGCCAGCCAATGACTTTCCGGCCATCGCAAACCGCTTGCCTCATGGACTGAAGCGTTCGCCCGAGATTGGCGCTGAGGATGTAGTCTGCATAAAGGGAGCCCGGACGGCTGCGCTCGAAATGATAGGGCATCGCGATCTCGATCACGGTGATGCCGCGCTTTGAGAAAAACGTCGCGATCTGGGCATTGCGGGCGTCCGCATTCCAGTGGTGGAAAATCACCAAAGCCTTTTTGCTGGTCGCGCTTTCCGTAATTTTCGCCCAGACGGTGTTGTTCTCTTCAACGTCCGTCGCGATGTCGGATGGGAACTTGAGCCATCCGTCTTTTTGGGAAAAGCCGTCCGCGCTCGCGCTCGGTCGATCGAAAAAGCCCGGATCTGAAGCGGCCTTGTCGGCAAGCAAACAAAATTCGTCCAAAGAGGCGGCATTCTGCGCGTCAGGAAAGGCGCGATCGGCGTCGATCAGGAAAGGGGTTGTCTTCTTGGCCTCGTCACCACGCTGCGCGCGGCGCTCGTCCCAACCATCAAGCCAGCTATGAAACACGTTGATCACTTTCTATCTCGCCTCTACGCCACCGCCCGAACTCCGGATCGAAGAGGGCGTATGTCGCAAGAAGGGTTGCGATACCAAGAAGGATCGAGAAGCCGTCAAAGGTATCGATCAGCAGATAGGTCGCAAAGAGCAACGCGACGACCGCCGACATTCGCCATAGCGGCATGCGGAAGCGTCTTGCAAATCGAACGGAACCGAACAGGAAGCCCACACAGGAGGAAATGGCCACCAACAAACTGCTGAAATGCGTTGGCATTCTGTAGTGGAAGCCATTGCGGCCATTTGCGAATCCGTCAATGACAACAGAGCTATCGTTCACGAGCCACGTCACGATATCCTTGCCGTTCGAGGTTAGGTAGGCGCTTTGCAGCTTCATGCAGATGGCGACCAGAATGCCAACCGTCGTGCACCGGAATATTCCCTCCATCACTCTCAGGGCAATTGCCCCGGCTTCCCGCTGAAACTCATCCGGCCGCAGCTGTGTGGCACCTTCAATCGTCCAGAGGTCATGGAGGATCGTATGGAGTAAGATCAGCCCTGCAAACAGCAGATAGAAGCAGAGGCACATGTAGAGATATGCAAGGCCTGTGAAGACGATCGACATTGGTACCGAGACCACCTCGGGCCGGATGAGCGCCAACGTGCCCCAACTTATAGCGTAGTCGCCTTTGCCCTTCAGCAGCGGCATCAGATCCACTGCGATCCACTGGAAGATACCCGCGAAGGGAATGCAGATGATGAAAACGGCCCAATAGGAGTAGGAATAGGCTTTCAGGTGACGTTCCCAATCGCGCCTGCTCTGGAGCTTGTCACGATGGCCTGCCAATGCCATCCGGCCGTGGTTTTTCCAGTAGACCAGCAGCTCCGTTACGAGCAAGAAGAACACGGGCAGCAGGACCATAAACAGAAAGGTCCAGTTAGGTGCCCAAAGGAACCCAACCTGCTTCACAATACCGTCGGCCCGGGTATAAATCGCGCTGTGAACGCCCAGGATGTAGGCCAAGAACCCGAGAGCCGACGCGCCCGCGAAGACCAACGAAGGCAGGTTCAAGGGCGAGCCACGGGTGAAAATCGCCTCCGACATTCGGCCGAGGCTGAAGCGCGGCTTTTGGGTCTGCGCAACGCCTTGCGCCGCATAGACAATCTCAACGGCCTCCGAGTCAGACAGCGGAAGATCCGGGATTCGGTTGAGACGATTTTCCGGCTTTCTCGAACCCCGCCTCTTGGCGGCCAGGCGAGATTGAGCCGCGATGAGCTCCAACTGCCATTCGCTGGTCGCCACCTGATCATCGCAGCCGAAGATCCTTGCAAGCCACCGAATGTTCGTTGCGCTCACACCCTTGTCGTTCTCCTGAAACCAGAGCTGGACCGTTCGCAGATCGACGCCGACATGATTGGAATCTATCTGCGAGATGGCTTCTGCCAAAAGTTCTGCCGTCCAGGGGCCCGATGGAAAGCCGTCGCTGTCCAAGGGACGCCCGGCCCCCGCAGCGGCAAGGTGCTTGAACAGTTCCTTGAAATCACGCTCATCTTTAGGGGGCGCGATAAAAAACTTTCCGTTCTTCTCCAATGGCTTACCGGCGTTAATTTCGTTTCATTTCGTAGAACTTCGTAGTGTATCGTGCCTTGAACCGCAAGCAGTGGTCTACGCTAGGACACTCATAGATCAGTGAGTTGTTCAGCCATGCTAAATTTGCCGTTATCCGGTCCATGCTCATCCCGTAATCGCACGCACAATGCGCTTGTCTGCCAGCATTCCGACGATACATGCCTTGAAGAGTTGATCGAGCAACATATCGCGACGCTCCATGCCACGGCAGGTACTCTTGACGCCTCTGACGACGCTTTGAAGAGGAAGGAAGCGGCAAGCCGACAGGCAATCCTCCATTACAGGCCACAGAATGAGAGCGAAGCCAACGAGAAGCTGACCTATGTCGCGGCTTACATTCTCAAAACCGGCAATGCTCTGACGCCGCAGGAAATGGATTTGCTCCTCGGAACTACGCGCCGGATGTAAGGGGCGTCACTCGTTCTGGCTGACCTCAGAGCACGTCGATCACTTCGTGCTCGATGACAGCGGCCTCAAAGCCCGAGTTGAAAAGAAGCAGCAAATTTTCCCTGTTCATGGGGGCGAGGACAATCTTCTCGATCTGCACTGGCGTCCAGTCAGCCTCGCCCTGACGCAAAATGTCTTCTCGCAGGCGTAGGGCGTCGTCCTTCGCAGCTTCGAACGTGTCGAAAATATCAAAGCCGGCGTCGTCATCTTTCCAGCGTCGTTCGCCTTCGGCACGGCGGCATGGGGAGTATGTGTAGAAAGTGTGCGATACATCTTCAGACATGAATACCTCGCGCGGTTGGCATTTACCGTCACCAGCCTAGATCGGTCTCTGCAAAGTCGTTGCCCTTGTAGGCAATCTTCGTTCGATATGCTCTGGCACAGGCATAGGTGAAACAGTCGCCCATGTTGAGCTTTGCCGGGTGATTGACGATTTTCCCGAACTGCTGCGCGGCGTCCAGTGCCTTGGTCCCGACATCACCGGAGATCATGGCTTCCTTGGCTTCAAGGTCCGCGAAGAACTGATCGACCAGCTTGCGCGCTTTAGCAAGCATGTCAGGTGAGGCGGGCCGGTCCCGGCCTGTCGCTTCGGCCATGCGCCGCGTCAAAGAAAGGGCGGCCTCCATGCGAACAACGGCCGAAACGTAGAACGGGCCATCATGCTGTTCGAGCCGCTGCATCAGCGCGCCGGCGTCGTCTTCGCCGGCAAGGATCGCAACGGCTACAGAAGCGTCAACGAACAACATCAGTCTTCGCCCCACATTTCATCGGTTTCGCGCTTGTGATCACCCGGCGCGAAGGGACCGGCGTCCCGCGCCATTGCTAGGGACTTGGCCAGGCGCTCGCGCATGGGCAAGCTGCCTTTGCGGCTGGCGATTTCGCGCCTAAGTGCTGTTTTCACCGCATCGACCTTGGATGTCTTGGTCAAACGGATCAACTCTTCGGTGAGAGTGTCAACTTCCGGATCTTTAATATAGAGCGGCATGGAGCATATCCTTTTCAGGATATTATCATATCCTCTTTTGGATATGCTCACAAGGAGCGGCAACAGTTTTCTGGGAAAACTGACATATCGCCGGTTGCACGACCTTGCGCGATTTGACCCGACCAACTTTAAGAATGCGGTGAGACACAAAGTAATTTAGCGCCGGAATTCGCGAAAACCAGCACAAATGGCGCGCTTATTGAAGAAAGGTTCGTCAAATGATGTCACTCCCGGCCATTATCGGCATTTCGGCAGGCGCGGCAGGCGTGGTTGCATTCGGCCGTAAAAAACAGCCGCAAAGCCTACTTAAAAAGGCGGGTGTCTTCTTTCTGGCCTTCGTCGGCATGCTGATCGTAATGCTGGCGGTCAATTTTGCCATCTTCTACGCGGCCCAAACCTAAACTTCGGGGCCGGACGGGAGGGCTAAGCTCCCCTCGATCGGACTTTTGCCGCTCGACGCTCCTCCGAAGTTGGCCCTGATCAGTTGCAGGGCCATTCATTCGGCAGGAGAGGCCTCTTTAGGCATGTATTGCTCCTCCTCACCTGCCAGAAGCCAAGCAGGATTGACCTGGTGCACGTCGTACAACGTCCTCATAACGGTCATCGGAATTTGGACTTCGCCGGTCAAATAGGCACTGTAGACCTCTTCGCTCACCTTCAGGGTAGACGCGAACTCGGCGGTCGATGTGCCGCTATCGTTGCGGACCTCCTCAAGGCGCTTGGCGATTTCGACTTTGAACGGCTCAAACGTAGTCATCTGATTTCTCCTTTGGGTGGGAGGGGAGCCCGAGGGGAGGGGCCAGGGCTCCCCTCGTTCGGACATTGGGCCGCTCGATGCGGCTCAAGTCCGACCCGCGAGCACGAATAGGGGCCAGTCTGATAAAACCGGCCCCAAGATACAAGCTTCGATTGTTGGGGTTAGCGAACGATCCCCAGTCGTTCACCAACGCTCGGCGGCGTCGGTGTCCCTCCCTCCTTGGTCAAGGCAATGATGACATCGCGGGTCAGGCCGTGAACCTCATAACCATCGGCGCGAGCGGCATCGATGATCGATTCTAGGCTCGGATATTCTTCGAGAAAGCCTCCAAGCCATAACGCGCAAGCGTCCGTCGCCTCGTCGGGGAACGCCTGCAGGAAGTAGGTGCGCAACGGCGGGTCAAAGCCGATTACGGCGTTTTCGTCGGTCTGAAGCTCTGATTTTACGGTGATAGGATATCGGCTCAATGTCGGTCCTCCTGATGAAAGGCCGCGCGATCGGCGCGGCCAAAGGTTATTTGAACAGCGGCATTGTCCGCTTGTTTTTCAACTCGGCGCGGTCGGCGTCGAAACGGTAGCCGTCCCAATCCTTCCACGGTTCCCAGCCTGTCGCGGTTGCGCGCCCGTACCAGACGCGCAGCCGCACCTTACCGCCTTGCAGTTCCCTGACAATTTCGACTGTATGGCTCCCGCCAAGGCCGGACGGAATATCGAACACCTCGACGCTGCGGCGGGCCGCCCGCTCGGGCGCTGGCTTTCCTTCGCAGTCGTCGCAAAGGTCTTCCTCTTTTGCGCCTTTTTCGCTTTCCCAGAAGCTGCCACCACAGCGTTTGCAAACAGAGTGCGTCATGACTGCCCCCTAGAACCGGAAATGGGCATAAAGCCCCTGATTGGCTCGGTGACTGGCAAGCGCATAGGCGCAGGCCTGAGCGACATAATCCGCGTACTGACCTAGAGGCCAGCCCTCGCAGCGGGCGAGGATATCGGCGGTCAGATCCTCATCGCTTGTGCCAACATGCATGTTCCCGACGATCCAGCGCAGCTGCGCAACGGGAATGCGGGCGTCAAGGGGAACCTGCATGACGGACACCAGACCTTTGCGGAGACTGGCGGCTTCTCCTGTCTCGGTCGCCTCTCGTTCTGTCGGAAAATAGGCCTTGATCAATTCACGGCGCTGCGCGTCGGCGGCGCTCATAAACGCGTGGCCCTTGTCCTCGGTCGTATAAAGGCCCCAGTCGGCGGCATTGCCGCCGAACATCGGGTCGCCCTTGCCGGAAAATTCCATGACGGTAAAAATCTGCTCGGTCATGTCTCGAATCCTCGATGTGTTGGGGAGGATCAAGCGGCGCTGGTGCCGCTGATCTTGCTCAAGACGGTTTTGACGGCATAGCGTCCCGCCTCGTTCAGGTGACGCTGCCACGCGCCTTGCGAGGGCGACCAACGAAAGCCATGGGATTTGAGGATGCGGCGCGCTTCCTCGTCGGGCTTGCCGGGAAAGATCATCTGGATGCGGGCTATTTCGGTGTTTTCCTTCACCTCCACGGCTCCTGCGTCTGTCTCGACTTCCTCCGACCTGTCGCCGCGCTTCTTCATCGCGGCAAGGCGCGCAAGGCGCTGCTGCATCCGGCGAAGCTCGGCGCGGGTGTTGGTGGTGCAAAAACCGCGCCGGCTCTGCCACGGCGCAATCATGACGCCCCGCGCCGCCTGCTCTTCTGCCAAGCCGGTTGCCGCGACCACGCGAGCCAAAATCTCGGCTTCGCTGGCATGGTCCTTTTCCATCCGGCGAATAATGGCGTTGGCGCGTTTCATCCTGTCGATGGACAGGGCAACGTCCTCGATGCGCGATGCGATCCGCTGCAACGCTTCGGGGTCGCCGGAGCGAATTGGCTCACCGTCCGCCCCATGGGGATATGCCTTGCGCCTGATCGCCTTGCGGGCATTTCCCGCGTGGGCCGATATATCGGCGCGGCGGGCATCGGAAACCCGCATGCGCTTTTCGTTGCGAGCAACGGGAAAGCGGGCAGGGCCTGTAATCATCCAGTTGGCGCAACGGCTTTCCGCTGCCCAATATTTGCGGGTGACGTCTATGTGCCGTCGCGTGAACGCCTCGATTTCGGGACCGGGAATAGGGGTCGCGGCCTCCTTCCATAGGTCCATGGCATAGTTTGCGAAGTCATTCAGGCGCTCGGCCAGCGCTTTAAGTTCGCGGTCGGCGCGGCGTTCGGGCGAGTGGGTGAGCCAGCTAAAATTATGCTCGATGTCCTTCGCCGCGATCTTGGCGGCGAAGGTGTCTGCAACGATTTCTAGTACCCGGTCGGCGGCTTCCAGCTCGAAGAATGCAATGGTGATGCTCATTTCTTCACTCCCGCCATGACGGTGGGCATGGTGCGGGTGATCCGCGTTTGAAAGCCAAGCAAGGCACCGGCCAGAATAACGCCCTTGGGGGTGTGCTCGTCATTCTCGGCAAAAACCGGATCAAGAACCGGCTTGCAGATTTTGAAATGCTTCGCGGCGTCCTCACTGGTGATTTGAGGCGGCAACAGGTGCGAACCGTCCAGACTGGCAAGAACGAGCTTCCCGGCTAGCGGTTGCGGGTAGCCGTCAAAGGCGGTGAAGGCGGCTAAGCCATCGCGCAAACCTTCCTCATCTGTAATAAGAACGTGGTGGCTGTCGAACGGTACGACCTCGACAAGCTGGCATCCAATCAGCTTGTAGGTTTGCGAGAAAGCGCTTTGCGCCGCAATCTCGACGGTTTGAATGGTCCCGGCGTCCGGGTCCAACAGGTAAACGGTTGCAGTTTTGGTCATGTCTAGCCCTTCCATTTCCGCGAAGCGGTCACTCATGCCCCTCGTGGGCAGGAGCCCCGCTCCTGCTCCCGAGTTCGCGCGGAGCAGCGGGAGAGAGGGTGGCAAGGGAATAAAACGGAGCGGGTTCGCCCGCCCAGAGGCGAAGACGGAGGGTCGGCGCGTAAGCGCTGATCCTGCACGGAGCGCAAAGCGCGAAGGAAGGACGGGGATACCGTTTTTTCGCTTGCGAGGGAGAGAGGGCAGCGCTCCTCTTTCCCTCATCCAGCGAGCAGGACACCGAAGGTGTCACCGTTGATCTCCCCATGTGAAGTGCTCTTCAGGAGGACATCTCAACGACTGAGGCGATGATGGCGAATATAGCGATAAGCGGAATGACGCCACCAGGTACGGCGGCTAGATTGATCCATAACTTATTACGGCCTTCGCGTTTCTCGAAGGCGCGCAGCTGCTCGTATGTCTCGAATTCCAGAACGCCAGCAAAATTCGTGTGCTCGAACCGCTCCTTGCGAATGGCATGGAAGGTTCGGTTCTCTCTCAGCACGAACCATACGTAACCGGCCAGAACGATGAATGCTGGAATGAAAATATCCAAGACGATGATACCCCATAAATAAAAAGGGGCCGCCCTGTTCGAGGCAGAGCGGCCCCCTGCCGGCATGCCAGAACGGGCTAGTGTCCTGTCACAACCTGACTTCGGTTTGATGCAATATGGTATCTTGCGATCAAACTGTAAATGCCACTGAATAACGCAATATGGCGCAATTTCTGATTTGTTTCGCGGCGGACGCCGCGATGCGCAAGCGATCGTTATCCGCAGGGCGGAGACGTTTTTTAAACGGCTCCGTGCCGCAGGCATAGAGCGGGGTCGCGAAGCGATGCGCCAATTTTAGCCTGAAACTTGTATTTCAGGGTTCCTATCAGGTAGCCAATTCGGTAACAAAGAATCAGACTCGGAAATTACAGTGCGGTAAAGCTATGGCAGGTCCAACGATTGAAAACTGGGTTGAACAACTCGGCCTACAACTGGTCCAGGATCCTGATCTTAAAAAACCGGTCTATCGGAAGCCTTATCACGGCAAAGTCCACCTGAACGCGGAACTAGAGGACAAAATCAGCACGAGCATCCGGGAGGCCCGCGATAAACGATCCTTGTCACGTTCCAAAATCGCGCCCCTTCTTGGCTTAAGTAATGCGGTCTATCTCCGCTATGAAACGAGTGTTTCCCGACTGACCGTCTCCCGGCTTATTCATCTCTGCGAAGTTCTGGACGCCACACCAGAGGAAATCCTCGCCCCTGCCGCTCCGCATCTATGGGGCGAAAATCAGGAGCATTCCCGGCTTTTGCAAAATACGATCTCGGAAATCCGACAACTCGACACGGAAGCTCTCGAACGGATCTTAAAGCTGGTTGTCTCAATGGAGAAAAAACCGACACCCACGGCGGGCCGCTGAGATAGGGGCGCGGCGCAAGCCGCGCCTCTATTTCGGTCTCATTGGGTTGGCGTTGGATGGGGGCCGCGACCTCAGCGGCGAGGGTTGATCAAAACTTGGCAGTCATCGCACAGATAGTAGCAGGAAAAGCCGCCGCAGGCGTCCGTAGGGCGGGGCTGCATGCAGCCCTCTGAGATGATGATCCTTGCGGCCGCGCTCGCGCTTGCGGCCGCTCTGCTGTTGCGACGGCTGCTCCGGCCGAAGGCCAAGGAGCGACGTCACCGCCGCAAGCAGGACCAGGCCCGCCGCGTTCTGGCAAAGATCAACACCATTCCGCTGATGCCGCAGCGCCTGGCATACCTTCGCAAGATTGATCCCCTGACATTTGAGGAACTGTTGCTCGAGGCTTTTGAGCGGCGCGGCCATGTCGTTCGGCGCAACCCGTCCTATAGCGGTGATGGCGGGCTGGATGGTTCGGTGGTTATCGAGGGAGAAACGTACCTCCTTCAGGCAAAGCGATACGGCAAACACATCAACCGCGCCCATGTGGCGGCCTTCGGCGCTGTCCTCGCTGCACGGAACTGCAGCGGGATCTTCATCCATACCGGGCGCACTGGCGCTGGCGCGAAGGATGTCGCGGCCGCGGACCCGAACCTGACGATCGTCAGCGGTCAGCGGTTGCTCGATTTTCTCAATACCGGCGACATCGAACGATCGAGCGGCCTGCATGGCAGGACGTGAAGGTGACGAGCAACAACGCACCGACAGACGAAGATGCGCAGATCGGGGCGCGAATCCGCAAGCGGCGCAAGGCGCTCGGTGTGACACGCGAAGAACTGGCGGCCGCCGCTGGTGTGGGTACGTCACAAATCAGCAAATATGAGCTTGGCACGAACCGCGTGCCATCGGACAGGATCTTGCGGTTTGCGGATATCCTCAAGGTCAATGTGACCTACTTTTTCGCCGATTACGTCAGCGTCGAAGAAGTTGAGCGGGTCATCGCGTTTGTCGGCTCCCCGGAGGGGATCGAGTTGAACCGGGCGTTCGCTCGGATCGCTGCCCCGGCGACACGGGCAACGATCGCGGCGCTGGTGGATGCGGTTGCTGACGGATAGAAGGCGGCCGACTTGATCAGATGGCTTTGGGAAGCCGTATGAAGTCCTGGACGAAGGATGGCGGCTCCCTCCTGCCCATTTCCCGCCGAACCTGAGCTATTGCGGTTCCGTCCAGCGCGTACACGTACTTCCGGCCCTGACCGATTGCGGCTTGGTTGACCAACCGAACGATCTTGCCAATAGGCTGCTTACAGAAGGCTTCTGCGTAACCATTGAAACTGAAAGCGATAAACAGCTTCGTTGGACTGATCGGGATGCCTATGTGACCGTCATACCTGCCGAAACCATTGGTCATCACAACCGGCCGGTCTGATGTCATGAGCCTGCGGCTGACTGTGCTTGTGTCGACAATCCGCCAATGCATGCCCCGGATGAGGCGAAGAACCTTTGCATTCTCCATCAGTCGAGTGAGCATCAACACGGATTCGCGTTCGAGATAGGTTGGATCGGTCTGCACCATCCAGTCTTCGAATAGGGCTGGATCACCTTCTTGCCGGTGAGCCTCATATCGCCGCTGAAACTCAGGGTCCGGCGCGAGGAGGTTTTGCCGATGGCTGGTCTTAAACTTCAAAACTTCTTCCGGATTGCGAAAGACGAGTGAGATCAGGAACCGCGCCCAAGAATGCCTTATCTCCGGATCGACTGGCAATCTACCCTGAAGCATCTGGTCTCGTGCCTTTACAGCGGCGTCGTCAACGAAGCTCATAAAGAATCGCTCGACGTTTTGCTTCGTCTCCTCGGTGACGCCGGGGAGGGTGTAGAGATCTTCCGCGCAGCCGGTCACTTTGGTGCCATACCGACCCATCTCGATGCGGTCTCTATAGCCACGACGGAACTCCTGAAGCTTGTGGTCAACACCAAGCCAGGGCCGAAGATAGAACTGCGGAATGTAGTGATGATTCAAGGTGCATCTCCCGACGGCTCTTTTACCATCCGAACAGGGTGGGCCCTCGCTACATCGCCTGCTTCTCCACTGAATTATATGACCTCGGAGAACGGGCTCTCGGATCGACCGCCGCAAGACGCTGGTCTTTGCCTTAGAAAAGGCTCCCTGTATATCGAAGCTATGGACATGGCCGAAAACATACCTTCAGTGCTGACGAGCGGCGTTGGCGTGCTCGTCGCTATATTCATTGTGATGTTTATCGTCCGAAAGATCGTCGGAATGGTCGTGATAACGGCCCTGATCATCGGCGGCTGGCTAGTCTGGAATGACCCAACGCTACTCCAATCCGGACAAGAGACAGTATTCAGGTATCTTGATGAATGGCACGCGTCACCTGACGAGGCTAGGCCTCGCTGGTGAGTTGTTGGTCCGCTACCGTACAAAATACGAACGACGTTTCTCTTATTAGGCGAGCTTAAAATAATCATCGCGTAATCCTCTATCTTGCATTTCCCCGTCGCTTATGTTCCCTATTTGTTCCTTTCGCTCGTGTCTTGTGAAGGGTGCTTTAGAATGCTTGCCGGCCTGAAAATCCAAGCGGAAGTTTATGTTCCGCTAATGCTGCACGGGCTTTGTGCCGGCTTCCCGTCTCCTGCAGACGACTACATTGATGAATCCATTGATCTGACGCGGCTGCTGATCCGTAATCCGCCTGCGACCTTCCTCTGGAAGGTTGACGGCAATTCCATGCGGGATGCCGGCATTTTTCACGGCGACCTGATCGTGGTGGACAGGAGCGTGACCGCGGTCGATGGCGATATTGTCGTGGCAACAGTCCACGGCGAGCGGTCGTTGAAGCGTCTGCGCATGAACGGCAATCGACCGCGGCTCCTGTTTGAGAATAGCGATATGCCGTTATTCGACCTGCCCGAGATCGCGGAAGTCGAGATTTGGGGCGTCGCCATCTGCAACGTCCACTGGCTCAGACCTAGGAAGCGGACATGACTTCCTTTGCGCTGATTGATGGAAATTCGTTCTACTGTTCCTGCGAGCGGGTTTTCGACCCATCCATTGAAAAGCGACCGGTCATTGTGCTTTCGAACAATGACGGCTGCGCTGTTGCCAGGACGGCCGAAGCAAAAGCTCTTGGTATCGGGATGGGCGAACCCTTCTTCAAGATCCGGGACCTCTGTCGCACCAACAACGTCGCTGTGTATTCCAGCAATTACACGCTCTACGGCGACATGAGCGCCCGCCTCAACGCGATTTACCGGCAATGGTCACCTGATGTCGAAGTCTATTCGATCGATGAAAGCTTTCTCGATATGACCGACATCAGGCCGACTGACCGGCAAGCGTTCGGCCGCGATCTGCGATCGACCGTCCAGCGCTGGACCGGGATCCCGACATGCGTCGGCATTGGCCCCACAAAGACGCTCGCCAAATTCGCCAATCACGTTGCGAAGAAAAACCCTGAACTGGGTGGGGTCTGCGACCTGACTGACGCGGCTTTGCGGCACAGCTGGCTCGATCGGATCGAGGTTGGCGAGGTGTGGGGCGTGGGTGCCGCCTCGGAACGCAAGCTGTTTGGCCTCGGAGTGGAAACGGCTAGCGACCTGGCGCGCATGGATGCGCGCTTGGCCCGCAAGCTCCTGAGTGTGGTGGGGGAACGCACCGTGTTGGAATTGCAGGGCCTTTCATGCCTGCCGCTCGAAGACCTGCCGCCGCAACGCAAGGGCTGCGCCGTGACGCGTTCTTTCGGAACACCCGTCACGGATCTTGCAGGCATGCTGGAAGCCGTCGCGGCCTACGCGACGAGGGCAGGCGAAAAGCTGCGCCGGTACGGCCTTGAGGCAACCCATATGGCAGTCTTCATGCACACGTCGCGCTTTAACGAGAAGGATCAACCCTACTCTGCGCAAACGACCGTGCATTTGCCTGAAGCGTCAAACGACACCTTCGATCTGATCCGCATGGCTCAAAGCGGAGCGCGCAAGATTTTCAGGAACGGCCATCGCTACGCGAAAGCCGGCATCATCATGAACGATCTTGTGCCGGCGCGGTCGCAACAGCGCCCCCTCTTTGAAGCCCGCGATCGCGACCAGTCCGACCGTCTGATGACCGCCCTCGATGCGGTCAACACAAAGTTCGGCCGCGGCGCTCTCATTCCTGCCTCGGCCGGGATTAAGCGAGAGTGGCAAACGAAGTTCGACCGTCGGTCTCCCCGTTACACAACCAACATCAAGGAGCTGCCAATAGCGATGGCAAGGTAGATCATGACCAGGAACGTTAGCCCCGAAATTTTCGCTGAGCTTCAGGAGCGGATAGACCAGATCGCTGGCGGTTCAGCCAGACAGCGTTCTCGTCTGCCGTTCGGCGTCGATGATATCGATAACCGCATTCCGGGCGGGGGCCTTGCCTACGGCTCCACCCATGAAATTGCAGGGGGCGGAAGTGACGCGGTCGCTGGAGCCGTGTCTTCGCTGTTTGCGGCCGGTATCGCCGCACGCACGAAAGGGCCTGTGATCTGGTGCCTGTCCCGCACCGACTTGTTTGCACCCGGTCTTCAACAGGCTGGCCTTGACCTCAATCGGGTCATCTTCGTCGAGTGCGCGACCGAAGACGCGATTTTGGAATGTGCGGAAGAAGCCTTACGCTTTGGGGGCTTGGGGACAGTGATTGCGGAGACCGTGCGCTTGCCGATGGTTGCTTCCCGCCGCCTTCAGCTGGCGGCTGAACAGTCAGGCACGATAGGCCTGATCGTTCGGCGCTGGCGCCGTCAATCTGAGGCGACCGATTATGGGCAACCCACAGCATCGGTCACGCGCTGGCGCGTGTCCTCGATGCCATCGGAACCGCTTCCGGTTCCTGGCATCGGGAGACCACGCTGGATGATCGAGCTTTTGCGCTCCCGGGCAGGAGAGGCGTTTGATGTCGAGGTAGCGGCCTGTGACGCACAAGGACGCATGGCAAGCATCCGCGAGGAACGTCAGGAATGGAGGATTGCACAATGACGTTACCACGACTGAAGGATTTCAAAGGCGAGAAGATCGACATGGATTGCCGCCGCTGCGACCGCTACGGCGTCTATGACCGAAAAGCGTTAGTCAAGAAATTCGGCGCGTTGGCCGAATTCGTCAGCATCAGGCGAAAACTCGCGGTCGGTTGCGACCGGCGCGGGTCGGCTAAATGCGAGGCGCGATTTCCATGTTTGCTGCAGACGTCCTTATGGGATGCCAGAACTTAACAGGTAACAATTGGATTCCTTGACTTTCCAGAATGAAAAAGGGAAAAAGACTCATCGACACCAAATCGATTTTCTTATCGGCCTTGAGAGTTCCTGCTCTCAGGGCCGTTTCCATTTCTGGCGCTCCTTAATCAAGCGCCAAAGAAAGCCGCCCTATTCAGGCGGCTCAGCGAGAACCATCGCATCGTAGGCAGCCTCTTCCTCCGCAAGCTGCGCTTCTGCGGCTGCAAGCTCGTTGAGGATCCACTGGCGCTCGTCCTGGTAGACGGCGTTACGCAGCTCGGCGCGCAGTTCTTGGATGTGGTCGTAAGTGGTCATGGTGGGCTCCTTTGAATGAAAACAAAGGTGCGAGACCGATAAGGGAGGGCTTGGGTCAATGACCGCCGAAGGCGGCCTACGGGGCGTGGGGGAGCCGATTTCGTTGCGTAGCGGCGAAATTGGGGGAACCGCGCATCATTGACGCAAGCTCTCCCGTTCGGTTCAATTGACCCATGTTGAGAGAGAAAAAACCTCTCCGTATTCCACCCTCTTTTTCTTACGGTCCCCGACCGCGAGCGGCGCTCCGGCCGCGCTAAAGCAGCTGTGCAGTGTCGAATAGAATGACGCCATGAACCGTCAGCATGTTTGGCGGGCCCATTATCCGCCGTAAGTTAGAAGGAGACGAGATGACATTGAGGATTCTTATCATCGCGGGTGTTGTGCTCATGGGCATAAGCTTAATTACGACTTACGAAATGCGGAGGTCGGCCGAAGACAGCTCGACGCCAAGGCCGAACAAACCGCAATCGCCCTCAAGCCCACCAGCTCCTCATCGCTAGGAGAGAGACCATCGGTTCTGACAACTGAAACCGTTTTGGGATTGCAATCCCGGTAACCACGGACCATATGTCCCGCAGCTGATGCGCGGCGATCCTCCCAGGACCGCCTTCAGCTGTTCCCCTCTGGAGGTTTATGAACCTTCATACCTCAAGGGCCGCGGTTCTCCGCTGGCCCTTTTTTTTGGCCCGACTGCTATGCAGCGCAAGTTATCCGCACCTCGCTGAAACAACCCGTCCGGTCTTCGGATCGCTTTCGATGGTGACGCGGTCCTGTCTGAAATCTTCGGTTACCATCATTCCGGGCTCGATCCTGCGAAGGCTCTTGGCCTTCGTCAGGAGTAGAACCTCTTCATCGGTGGGTTTTTGCCCGACGAGCTTCTGTGCAGCGTCCGCATTGCAAACGACTTGCGGCGAGGGCGGCGTAGCCGTCTCGCCGCTGCAAGCTGCCAAGGTCGGCAGCAATCCGATCATCAGAAGGGGTCCGTATAATTTTGGCACACGAGTTTCCTCCGGTGTTGCAGCGTTCGACAAATGGCTTCCATCGCCGCCTATAGGGAATTGACGACCGGCATCTTCGTGTCCGTCCCATCGTAACGTGAGGAGTTTACTTCGCGCCCGACGCGATGAAACACGAGCTGGTCATCAATCTGACGATCGGCCAGCAGCGATTTGGCGTCCTTCCCCTGAATGTCCGGATTGAGCCAGGCGTCATATGACGCAGGATCCAAAATCAGCGGCATTCTCGTGTGAATGTGAGCGATATGGCTGACCGCTGGCGCGGTGATGATCGTGCAGCTGGTGATACCAAGCTTATCGTTATACGCCCATAGACCCGCGAAGGAGAAAGGCTTGCCTTCTGGCAATTGCAGCAACCAAGGGTCTTTTTTTCCGTCTTCGGCGTTTGTCGTCCATTCGAAATAGCCATCGGCCGGAATGAGACATCGCTTCGATTTGAAGGGCTCACGAAAAGCGCCTGAGGTATCGACCGTTTCGATGCGAGCATTGAACATCGCTGCCTTTGGCAACTCCCTTGCAAAAAACGGCACAAGCCACCACCGTCCATAGTCGATCTCCAACTCGCCGGATTTGCCCTTTCGGGCGAAATGAACATCTTGAGTTGGCGCAATGTTATAGCGTGGCCGCATGTTCGACGCCGGAGGGGCGGACTGGTGAATACTATAGAGCGCGTGGATTTCGGCCCACGTCATGATGTTCGTAAAACGCCCGCACATAGGGCCTCCCTTATCTACCGAGTTTGGATCGACAGCTCCTTGAAACTGTCCACGATGTTGAGAATGACCCTCCGCTTTACAGGATCTGTCACTTTGGCGAATGCCGTGTTGAGCTCGATACTTTCCTCCGAAACGAGACATCGAAGAAAGTGTTGCTCCTCCGCGAATGCGGCCAGGTGCTGCAAAAAGAAGTAGCTGATTGGTGCATCCAACGCTCTCGAAAACACGACCATCTCGGCGGGGTGGATGCGGTTCTGTCCCGCTTCATATTTGACGATCTGCTGGTGAGATAAACCGGCCGCGGCACCAAGTTCACGTTGGCTAAGGCCAAGTGCTTTTCGCCTCTTTCTAATCCTTGCGCCAACAAGGATATCAAAGTCCGTCGCCTGCTTTGGCTTCAATATTCTACACCCTACAGCAACCCGTTTATGAATACATAGCCCTTGCTTTATATAGGATTACGCAGGGCGTGTAGGCTAAGATTTCGGGAGCCTATTCTACGGATATCACGACAAGTGCAGATCTGCAGAATGCATTTCGAAAAGAGCTATGATAATCGACAGAGAGCCGGCTTTGGCGGAGCCGCACGCGGAACAAGAGGGCATTTATGAGCAGGGGCAGTGCAAACACAGACGGACCACATCCGGTCGATATTCATGTGGGACAGCGGGTACGAATGCGCCGGAACCAAATAGGAATGTCTCAGACAATGCTTGCTGACGATCTCGGAATTACATTTCAGCAAGTTCAGAAATATGAGCGAGGCTCGAACCGCATCAGCACATCCAAGCTCTATGAGATAGCGACTGCCCTCAGCGTGCCGATTACATATTTCTTTGAGGATTTGACGCCCGGCGACAAAATTGAACACGAGCCGGTCGCGGCACTCGAACGCCACAAGGAATACCTGTCGAGCAAGGAGGGGTACAAGCTCATCGATACGATGAGTAAACTGCCGCGTTCGCTGCGTCTGAAAATCTTGTCGCTTCTCGTCGTCCTTCAGCCCGGAGAGGATGAAGCGGACGATGATGGTTCCGACACCTTGATTTGACGGAGGAGTGCGCGACAATGGAAAGGCATATCCGAAACCAGGCTATCACCGAAGCATATGAAGCAGGGGAGCCCGTTGCAGCATTAGCGGAACGTTTCGGACTTAAGCCTGCCTCGATCAAACAGATTCTGAAGGACTTCGAATTTTACACGCGGATCCAGGGAGAGCAAACACTTCCCAAGGGCATCTCAGTGGTGGCCGCTGTTACCATTGTGCAAGCCATCGGCATCTGGCCGGCGACTTCTAATCTCGATGAAATCTTGGACAGGCGGATTGAACTCTTGAGATCGGCGGCCCATGGCAAGCTGGTCAATATAGCGCTGGCCGAAATCGAGCGAGCAAAGACATAGGAATAGATAGCCATGTCGGGTCGGCTTGCGCGAAGAGTTCATTGCCGCTGTCGCGAAAGGTCGTATTCTGCGACGTCGCAAAAATACGAGAAAACAAGTGTCGCTTTAATCGGAACTTTCGCGACATGAACGAAGGGAGGCGAGCATTACTATCCCCAAGCTGGTAGCTTTTGACGTTGACGGCACACTGCTGCGTGGCGAGAATATTTGCGGGTGCATCGCGAGGAATATTGGCCGTACCGCAGAAATGGACGCCTTCGAGCTTTTCCGCTCACGCGAAGAGATCACCGTTGGGCGGCAAACCATGCTGGAATGGTATTCTCCTTTCAGTCGAGAGACACTGATCGGATATCTTCAAGATCTACGCCTCGCGCCGGGTGTTCGGCGCGGTTTTGCTCGCCTGAAAGAGGAGGGCATTAAAATCGCGTTGGTTTCGATCACATGGCAATTCGCTGTTGATTGGTTAGCCGCTGATCTGGGCGCGGATTATGCAATCGGCACAGGATGGGGCGATGACGGTAAGATCGGGCACTTTTGGCCGGAAGATAAAGCGACCTGGCTCCGGTCCCTACTAGCCCAGCTTCAAATCGACCAAGACGCATTGGTAGCGGTAGGAGACTCCTACAGCGATATACCAATGTTGCAGCTCGCACAGCGCGGATTTTTTGTCGGCCACAATCTTCCTGCAGAACTTAGCCACGTCAACCATTGGCCTGACGCCAACATTGAGGCCGTCGTTGAGGAGGTGCTCGTGTCTATGTCGCGGAAGTCCTGATTTTGCAGCGCTGCAAAAGTCGGATCGAGCAAATGTCGGGAGTTTCGCGACAGGGAGGTCCGGAGTCGGCCCGAAGCCGCCATTCGGTCACAATTATGCTTGCTTCAAGCTCGAGAGGGCGTTGATGGGGCGGTTACCTTGATGAGGGTGTTCATGCATTCAGACAGAATTCGAGAGGCGGTCGCGCTTTTGACTTCACAGGATGATCGGTTTGTTTCCCCCGTTCCTCTGCCCGATGACCATGTCATTGACTATGTCGAAGGTGAAATCGGCCTCAAGCTCACCGAGGATTACCGCTATCTGGTCAAGAATGCCGGGAACATCGTACTGACCAAGGAATTGCTCTATTTTCGTTCCGACATTGAGGGGCGATGTAACATCGTTCCGAGCGTGGCTGGCGCGAGACGCGCAGGAGTTCCAATGGAATGGCTGCCTATTTGCCGAGACAACGATGATTACTATTGCCTTTTGCCGGACGGTAGCGTCGAGCTCTGGTCCCACGACAACATGTTCGAGCAACGCTGGCCGGACCTTGCTGAATGGGTTGTCGACAGCTTCATAAATGGCGACTAAGCGCGCCACCGCGATTAGCCCCACCCGTTAAATAAGAAGCGCTTGTAGACCATCACTCTTGGGTGGTGATGTCTCCTATTGGCGGATACTGTTGAAAAACTCTTTCGATGATCTAGCCGAGCGAATGTTGCGGCAGTTTCGCCATCCGGGGCCCGCTCATCGTCGTCTTGCAATCGTGATGATCTCGGGGCTCTCGTCCGTAAAAGGTCCTGACTGGAAGTCGCCGTATCGGTGCTCTATGGCAAATCCATGCTTCGCCAGGAGCGCCGCAAGCTCGTCCGCGTGATGGAAGCGCAAGGTACTTTCACTGCTCAAAGGGAGGCTTGGATGGTCGCCGGAGAAGTCGTGCCTGAAGGATATCGTGCGTCCGTCGAACTCTGAGGTGACGGTCGTGACGATCTTCACCAAGCGATGATCGTTCAAGTAGACCAAGGCGGGACGCTCAGGTGTCCATTGTTGCCACGGGCGAGCTAAGGGATTTCGACTCTCAAAAGCAAAAAGTCCACCCTCAGCCAGGCTGTCTCGTACGTCTGAGAGGAATTGATCCACAGCCTTATCGGCATTGATGGCCTGGAAGGCATGGCCGGTCATGACAGCCAGCTCGAACTTGCTGTTCCAATCAGGCTGGGGAAGCGTGCCCAGTACCCAATCGATATTCGGTAAAGCCCGAGCACGAGATACGACTCCTACGCCTGGGTCGATCCCACACAGGTCGCCGAGGTGCCCAGCCTCTCTGGCCTCATGTAGCAGTGTCCCTGTTCCACATCCGATATCAAGCACTGAACCTGCGTTCATGATGATTGGAAGGTAGAAGTCGAAATCGTCGCGAATTGAGCGTGGATGCCAAGCATCATATATCTCTGACAGAAAGAGGTCGTCATAAAAGCGGTCGCTACTCAAGCCGGCCTCCGAATGTCGTATTAACCGATGTAACATACGCACAGGACCAGACTTCACAACCGTCCAGTTCAACCGTCGCTCTATTTGTCGACCATCCGGCACCAACGCCTGCGACTTACTCCTGACGCCTCCGTTTCCCCCGCGCTAAAAGCTTCTCCCCATCTGGTCGGATCTCGCCCTCTGGTCCAACAAAACGATATAGCGTCTGTCTGGTGACGCCCAGTTCCGTACATAGCTCGCTGACCTTCGTCTCCGGCTTCCCCATCGCGGCCTGGGCAAGTCTAAGCTTTGCCGCTGTCATCTTGAAGGGGCGGCCGCCGTTGCGGCCGCGCGCCCGGGCAGCATCAAGCCCGGCCTTGGTGCGCTCGATGATCAATGACCTTTCAAATTCGGCTAACGCCGCAAATATACCGAACACGAGCCTTCCATTGGCGGTTGACGTGTCGATCGTCGCGCCTTCGCCGGCGAGCACCTTAAGTCCGACGTTCCGCTTCGTGAGTTCATCGACTAAGTTAACCAGGTGACGGAGATCGCGGCCGAGCCGATCAAGCTTCCAGACAAGGAGCGTGTCTCCAGCCCTGAGGGCCTTCAGGCACGCTGCCAGTCCAGGTCGATCGTCTTTTTTCCCAGAGGCGGAATCCTCGTAGATATTGTTCGAGTCAACGCCGGCCGCGAAAAGCGCGTCTCGCTGCAGGTCGTGAAGCTGGCTGCCATCAGATTTTGAGACGCGGGCATATCCTAAGAGAGCTGTCACATAAACGCTCGTATTTGTTACAGTCAGTGTCGCGCCAGCGAGAAACAGATAGCGCGTCACATAACCCGTGTTATTTTCTACGTAACGTAAACCTATCTCGATTTAGATTTTATGACAATATGACCTACTGAGAGGGGAGAAAGGCGCGCTGCCCTCTCTCCCCCACAAGCACTAAACCGGTCTCCCCATGCTTCAGCCTGCGGCTTGCAGCACCGGTCCGATTTCACAAAAATCGGACGCGGCCCTTCGGGTGGGTGATCCCCCTCCGGTTTAGCGCTTGTCCCCCTCTCTCCAGCTGTTCCGCACGAGCTCGGGAGCAGGACCAGGTCCTGCCCTCCCTTCGATTTGGGAGGTCAAACGGCTTTGGCCGGTTTTGCGGATAGCGGTGAGATGATGAAGCAGGGATTGGAAGAAGGTTCGCTCTTCGAGAAGATGGAGCGCCACATTGCGGCTCAGAAGGCGACGGCGGAGACCGTGAGGGAATGGGACGAAAAGCGAGCGGTCGAGCGCGTAAGCCCTGTGATTTATGCGGGGGCTTTGGCTGCTGCTTCGAAGGAAGACGAGGCAGCACGGCTATCGATCGTCATGCACAGGCCAGCCGACCGAAAGGAATCCGATCGCAAACTCGAATATCTAGCTGCCTATATCCTCACGACGCAGGCAGCTTTGGATCCAAAAGAGATGTAAGTGATCGAGGCAACGGCGGATAACCTGAATATTTGATCTCAGGTTGCCGCCGGTCAATGTTTTCGCCCTTCTCGGCGTTCCCCTAGTATCCAGTTGCAACCCAATCACCTGAAGCAGATTTCGCATATCCAATGACACGCTGGAGCGGCTTGGCAGCGGGCGTGTACTTGATGGACGTGAGGCAAGAGACTCCGGGTCCAGTTGAGCTCTTGTCGCATTCTCCGAGTTCAATTGTAACTTGATTTTCAGCCCCTCGGTCCACCATCGGATTTTTCGCATATGCTGTACGATACGCAGCTAATGCTTCTGCTTCGGTTGGCGCGCTAGGTCTTGGGGGCGGAGGCACCAATGAGGGGTTCTGTTGTACAATTGCAAGGATTTCGTCTTGCGTAGGCGCTCGCACTTGGGGCTCAGGCTGCGGCATCAAGACGTAAGTTGCACCGGAGCCGGCAGCAATGCCAACGCCGGTAGCGATTACAAGTAGAATATTCTGATTCATGGACTCGGCCTCATAGATTGAGGTTGAACCAATGGCGTTGCTTCACGCCTTTGTCGTTCGGGATATCGAAGTAATAGGGGTCAGCCCTCATTGGCCTTGGCTGCGTGATGACAACTTGGCAGCTGTTGCCAAAGCCGTTGTCATTATTGTTTGAATTGAGTTCGCGGATTGTGATGCCAGCCTGCTTGTTCGCACGTTCGTTCCCGTAGAGCGTCCGGAAAGCGCCGCGGTTGCTGCACTGGTTGACGGTCTTTGTGCAAACATTTGCCTCGCCACCACCAAAGAGGGAGTCGTTGTCGCGGCCAGAGGATGCCCGCCCGGCTTGAAAACCGGCAGGGCAATCTTCAAAGGGTTCATGGCCCGGTTTGCCGGCCTTAGCTTCTTCGCAGATGGGCCACGAGAAGCCGGGCTTTTTCATAGCTGAAATCAATTTCTGCATCGGCGGCACACAGTACCCAACCCCTTGCCATGAAGGATTCTTGGACGCCGCGCAAAGGAGGATCTGGCACCCCCAGGACGCATCTTGCGCCTTTGCAGCAGGTGTCATGGCGAAAGCCGCAACACCTGCGGCAACAAAATACAGAGCTTTCATTAGCTTTCCCTCTCTCATTCGTTCATTGCGGAATTGGCCGGTTTGAGATCTTGGCTTCTATCGCGGGGAAGTCTGTTCGGTCGGAGGCCGCATAAATGACAGCGGCGATCAGCGAGAATGCTGCGAACCACAGGATTCCGACGCGATAGAGGAGAGGGCGGTTTGGAATATCCCGGCAAACCGCCGCGAATACGAAAAAGCCCACAAGATAGCTGTCGAAAGCGAGATGACGCTCTGCCTGAAAAAAGGCAGAGGCCACCAGGAGGATCAAAGCGCAGGGGGCGTGGATCCACCACAAACGTTCGCAGGGCACGATCAGAACGAGCGAAAGGGGAATGGCAACCAATAGCGCGGCCATCGGATTGATCGCGAACGATGTCGCGATATGTGCGAAATCCGGCAACTATCGATCTGTCCTCTTAGGCTTGTTGCGTGCGTCAGCAAACGGTGGCGAAATCTCGCTCTTCCGTTCTGCCAAAAGGTTGAAGTCGGCCAAGGGTCGGCGCTCAAGGGTCTTATCAACCGCTTTGCGCCGCCATTCGTTCATGTCGAGCACATAAGTGCCCCACATGCCATAACGGGCAGCCATGGCATCGTGCTGATAGGAAAGGTACTGCTGGTTAGCGTAGGGCGAATCCACCCGCGCCCAACCTACACGCAACATTTCCGTCGCCACGTCTCGGCCCTTGACCGTGCATTGAGCGAGAGGAATGCCATCATTCCCATAGCCAAGTGTCGTGCAGACCGTCACCTTGTTGCCAATGGTTCGCTTAAGCCAGGCTTTCGCAAGCGGGCCACAGGGAACCGGCATGGGTGCCTGGTTCTTCGTCCGGTCTACCCACTTGGGGTGAAGAGCCCATTGCGGGAGCTCGCATGCATCGATATTCGCGAGGCGAACCTTATAGCCCCGTCCGAGAGAGCCATACCAAAGAGTTCGACCGTCCAGAACGGTTACAACGCCTTTGAAGATCGGCAACCCGACTGGCGCGGAATCGACGGGTGGTGCAACACGCCCCGAGTAGCGCGGGGTATAATATTGTAGATCAGCTGCCACTGTAGGCGTGGCAATCGCAGCGATGATGACGCTAAATAGTGGAATATATTTCATTGCTCCGCCTTCCTGGCGCGCTGATTGGCTTCTCGGCTCAGGGTGATCGACGGGTGCTGGACGTCTTTGAACTGCCAGAGCCCAGCCTTTTTCTGTTGTGCCATCTGTTCGGCCACAGAGTAGGGGACATGATATGGGAGCCCGTCGCTCTTCAAGGCAGCGAAAGCGTAGCCACTGCTGACGAGAACCTGTCCAAGATCGAGGCGCTGGCTTCCAACGGTCGCGTAACAAATGACATACGAAATGTTGTTTGCCTTAGCGACTGGTGCGCAAATCGGCTGCGTGTCCTTGATATACGCGGCAAGAATGGCAAGAGACGCTTCGCCACAATCGCGCGTATTACCGTGCGCATCTGTATAATTGGTGCCGCGCAAACACGACTGTATGCCATAGAGACGGAACCGCTCTCCATTGGACACCCATGTGTCCCCGGTCTCGAGCGTTATACCGTCCGGTCTTAAATCGAAATAGCCTTCCGGGGCCGCGAAAGCCCAGGAAGGCATCAATGCTGCCATGAGAAGGGCTATCCGCTTCATTGCGACTTTACCCGCGGATCGGCCCACATGCCGAAGTCGCCCTTTTTCCCGAGATCCTCGGCCTCCTGAAGATCAGGCCGCTCCAGAGAACCATCAGGCTTTTTGGCGAGACGAAGAGCGCCCAGAGAGAGAAGCTGCTCCTCGAAATTATCGACCGAATCCATGGCACCAGGGTAGTTGTAGTACCCGTAGCACGTCGCATTCTGCATCGGCGCTCCCTGCTCGCTGACGAAAGCGCGGCAGAAAACGACCTTTGGGCTCTGCAACATGACCTGAAGCTGCTTAAGGGCATAGTCATCGCAGGTTCCGGCATAGTCTTCCGTCCGGTTGACCAAATCGCCCTTACACGGCTGCAGACCGTACAGATGTACTGTCGTCTTATCATCTATCTTGAAGTCGGTTCCGGAGACCGCCTTGAACCCAGAGGCTGTTGCGTAGCCCTTCCGGTCAACAACCTTCCCATTGCCGTCGTAATACTCGATCACCAAAGCCGTTTTACCGGGGGCAGCGAGTGACTTGACGTAATCCTTGTTGATTGCCGGCGCGGCAAAAGCTTCTGTTGCCATTGCGCAACTTGCGAGTGCGGTAATGATGGTCCGTATCATTTTCTAGCCCTAACCATCTTGGTACAACGGATTCCCTTGAGAAAGGGGGTTTAACACTGGCACAAAAACTTGTAAGTCTGAGCCAAATCGGTATCCTACAAGCATCAACTTAATCGGTTTTCTTCCTAATCACAACACCGTTTGGCAGGCGGAGATGATGGAAAAAAGGGCTCGCATGGCAGGCTTTTCAGGCACCACCGTCCTTTGGGGAACAGCTTTCGTCACGCTGTGGTCGGCCAACTGCGCATATGCCCAAGATGCTGTAAAAAATACCAGAATAGCTAGCGCGTACAATGAAAGCGAGACGTCTCAATCAGCGTCACTCACGACTAATTTTGCCGAAAGGTGGGCTGGGGAGCCTGTTGCAGCCAAAGAATTTGTCCTGGGCGCTGATGGCGTAGTGAAAGACGCGAATAAGCAAAACAGCAAGACCGAAACGGGGACTTTGCCGGATACTAAAATTGGCGCAATAAACACCCCGTATGTGGATGTGACAAGATCAATAGGCGACTCTCCGATTGCTCCCCGAGCGACGGGTTCACTTAGCCAAATTGGCGCAGGAAATGCGGTAGCTTCGCCTGTAGCTGGTGGTAAAGAGTGCGGCGCATCTCCGATGACGCCCGACGAGATCAAAGCCTTGGTTGTAGAGACCGCGCGCCGCCATCAGGTTGATGAGGGGTTTGCTGTGGCGATCACATGGGCCGAAAGCCGGTTCGACGTGGTTCGCAACTCTCCCAAAGGTGCGCGTGGCCCCATGCAGCTTATCCCTGACACCGCTACCAGGTTCGGTGTCGTCGATATCTGCGACCCTACGCAGAACATCGAAGGCGGTATCAAGTATCTCCGCTTCCTGCTCGATGAGTTTCAAAATCCTCTGCTCGTAGCCGCGGCATACAACAGCGGCGAAAACCGGATCTACGAATATGGCGGCGTGCCACCCTTTCAGGAAACGGTCGGATACGTAGCAAAAGTCCTCAATTTTCAGCTTGGTCTTCCGATGCCCACGGGCAAGCGGAAGGCCGGAAATGTCGTCCGCGAGGCAGCGGCGACAAATACGGCCAACGGTAGCGGGGTAATTGCCGTGGAGAAGACCGGCAAGTTTGTCGGCGGCGTGATGCACTTCTAAGGAGAGAGTCAGATGAAAAGTGTGAAATTGGGTCAATCCCAGGCGGTTAAGGTGATCGCGGTTCTTGGCGTGATCGCGGCGGCACAGGTCGTCGGCGCAGAGCTGGCATTTGCCGCGGAGGGCGGTAGCGGCGCCTTCGGTCCCATTCAGACCGCAGTGCAGATGATCGTGGATTTCATCACTGGGCCGTTTGGCCGGTTGTTAGCGATCATTGCGGTTATCGCCCTAGGCTTCATGGCATTTGCCGGTCGGTTGTCTTGGTTTACAGCCGGCGCGGTTGTCATTGGCATCGGGCTTGTGTTCGGCGCTCCGGCCATTGTCGATCAGATGATCTCTTCGGTGGGCGGGCAGTAAGTGAGCGAGTTCTCCGATGAGAAGCCCGCGCTTACGCCTTTGGTGATCGGTCTGACCCGGTCACCTACCCTTTGGGGCGTTCCATACATGGCGGTCGTGCTGATCATCGGCATAACCATCATCGGCTGGCTTGCGTCAAACCATCTCGCCGCACTTCTGCTCGCGCCTGTCGGCTACCTCGTCCTTTTCTCGCTTTGCACATGGGACGCGAAAATTCTCGACGTGCTTCAGGTTTCGTCACGCAAGACCCCCCGCACTCCCAATAAGCGCTTTTGGGGCACCAACTCGTACGGACCATAATCATGCTGAAAATCGTCAAAGAAGAGTTAGGATTTGGGAAGGTCGCCGGAAACGAGCGGGCTATGTCCGTTCATATTCCCTACATGCGGCATGTCTCGGACTCGGTGATAGGTCTCGAGAATGGATCGCTCGCCAGTGTTATCAAGCTCGACGGCTTGTTTTTCCAGACCGAAGATCAGGCCGAATTGAATATGCGATCGGTCGTGCAGAACACAATGATCCGCGCTCTCGGCTCAAGCCGGTTTTCCCTTTGGTCAACCGTGATCCGTCGCGAGGTCGAGACTGAGATCGGCGGAACGTTTGACCAATCATTCTGCGACATCCTCAATACGCGATACATGGATCAGCTTCGCAAGAAGCGCATGTTCACCAACGATATCTACTTGACGATTGTCCGTTCGGGCATGCGCGGGGCGCTTGGTGTTGGCGACTCTCTCAAGCGGATTTTTACGCAGTCTAACAAGGACGCCAAAACACAGGCCACTCGCGAAGAGGTAACGGACCTAGAGGAGCTGATCGGGAATATCGTCCGTGAACTGAGTAAATACGGAGCCCGCTCGCTCGGTATAACCTACCGGAAGATGTCCGACGATACCGCAAAGATCGACAGGCAGGAGGAAGAGGCCAAGGGCGAACCTTATTCTGAGCCCTCTGAATTCTTCAATTCTATCCTGACGGGTAGCGTGTCTCGAAAGATGCGACTGCCGCGTATGGGCATTCGCAACTTTATTGGAACATCTCGTCTCCACTTCGCCAAGCGCGCCTTCCACGCGCAGGCCGCCGTGGACGAAGATTCGCGGTATGGCGCACTGCTGTCCATCAAGGAATATCCCCCGTTCACTGGACCCGGCATGTTGGACGGACTGTTGCAGGTGAACCACGAGTTCATCCTGACGCAGTCGTTTACTCTTGCGGACAAGCCGATTGCACAGGAGCGCATAACGCGTCTGCAGCGACAAATCCGCGCCTCAGACGAGGCTGGAACCTCTGTAGAATCTGATATCAATTTTGCTCTCGACAGCATGCTGAATCAGGAAGCCGTGTTTGGCTTCCATCATTTTTCGCTACTTTGCATTTCCCGAGACCTCGAAGGCTTGAGCCGCTGCGTTTCGGAACTTGGTGCATGCCTCACGGACATGAACATTAATTGGCTGCGCGAAGACTTGAATCTTGAGGCAGCGTTTTGGGCGCAATTGCCCGGCAATCACTCCTACATCGCTCGAAAGGCCATGCTCTCCAGCTCGAACTTCTCGGGCCTGTCATCGATGCACAATTTCGCCAGTGGCCAGGCGGAACGCACGCATTGGGGCCTTCCCATCACGATCCTCGAGACGACGTCGCAGACGCCCTACTGGTTCAACTTTCACCGTCGCGATATCGGGCATTTCACCGTCACAGGACCGACCGGCTCTGGTAAAACTGTCGGTTTGAGCTTCCTCCTCGCACAGGCCATGCGAGTATCGCCAACACCGCGCGCCGTCTTTTTCGACAAGGACCGCGGAGCAGAAATCTTCGTTCGAGCCATCGGCGGATCTTACGAGGTGCTTTCACCCGGTACACCAACTGGATTCAATCCGCTCCAGTTGGAGAACACCGGACCAAACAGAGAATTTCTTCAGCGCCTTCTCAAGGCGATGCTCGGTGGACGCGATCGCCGCGACTTCACTCAGGAAGATGAAGATATCATCGAGCGCGCTGTAGTCCGCCTGATGGAAGAGCCGGCACAACAGCGAAACCTCACTAACCTCGGCAACCTGCTTATGGGTCGCGCCCGGGCGGACGCAAACGATCTCCATTCCCGCCTTCGTCCTTGGATCGAGGGCGAGAAAGCATGGCTCTTCAACGCACCGCACGATGTGCTGTCCTTCTCAGGCAGGACCGTATTCGGCTTTGATATGACCAGCATTCTTGGGAACGAGGAGCTGCGAACCCCCGCGCTTATGTATCTCTACCATCGTCTTGATGAACTCTTGGATGGCAATCCCGTCATGTTCTTCATGGACGAGGGCTGGCAATTGCTTCTGGACGAGACTTTCAGCGCGTTCATTGTCGACAAAATGAAGACCATTCGTAAGCTCAACGGCATCGTGGGCTTTGGTACTCAGTCGGCCGCCGATATTGCGAAATCGAAGGTGTCCCACACGCTCATTGAGCAATCATCCACGAATATTCACTTCCCAAATCCGCGTGCTGACGAAGAGAGCTACATCAAGCGCTTCGGTCTCACGGTGAAGGAATACAACTTCATCAAAAATACCCCGCCGGAGAAGCGAACCTTTCTGATCAAGCACGGCAATGACTCCGTCATTGCTAGGCTCGACCTTTCGAGCATGCCCGATCTCGTGAAAGTCCTCTCCGGGCGAAAGGACACGATCGAGGAGTGCGCCGCACTCCGCGAGCAATACGGAGACGAACCGGAAAACTGGTTAGCGAAATTTTGCGGATGGGAGAAAGCTGAATGAGGAAAAGCCCCACTCTGGTGCTGCTCGCTGCAGCCATGTCGATAGGCGCTCCAAGCGCCGCCTATACGCAGGTCCCGATCACTGACGCCGCACTAACGGGCGACGATACAGTAAGAGAGAAAACAACCGACGACATCAAGGAAACAGACAAGAAACGTCATTCTGTCAGCACAAGTGTCACTTGCTCGATGTACAAAAAGGGCAAGGGAGGCGACGCGCCGTCTGCTGCGCAAGCCAACCCGGAAATCGTCGGCCTCGTGAAGCGCGTTGCCCAGGAAGAGGGCGTGGACGAAACGCTCTTCATGTCTCTTGTCTATCAAGAGAGCCGCTTTAACCCGTGCGCAAAATCGCCTGTAGGCGCGACGGGGCTATCACAGCTTATGCCAGGAACCGCGAAGGACCTCGGCGTTGATCCAAACAACATTGAAGACAACCTTCGGGGCGGCGCGCGGTATCTGAAGCAGCAGCTCAAGCGTTTCAACGGGAACACAAACCTCGCTCTAGCTGCTTACAATGCTGGCCCTGGGAACGTCCAGAAGTATGGCGGCATACCTCCCTTTAAGGAAACCCAAGGCTACGTTGCGAGCATTACGAAAAAATGGATGCCGCAGTTTGGCGGGTCAGACACGTCAAATATTCCGGTGAATTATGGAGGGGGCACAAGCGCTTTTACAGGCGCTCGTGACAGCTCGATCAGAGCAATGGCAACGAGCCAGTCCATCACGGACAGCAGTGGCAATGTCAGTTCGTGGTTGCAGCAACTTGGGCAGATGCAAACGGGCACGATCCAAGACAGCTGGGACCAGAACTCAGGAGCCCGCAACGCTAATCTCGAAATGATGAACCAGGTTATTCGTCTTGGATCAGCGATGGCCGACCTCATGAACTCAAAAAACTCACTTGATCTAAGCAGCCGTTCGGGGGCGTCACAGACCATTACGGTCAAGGACAAAGAGGAAAAAGACCCTGAAACTGTAAAGCTCTGCGACCCGGCGCTGAACGTGGAATGGAATGAGACTGAACAAGCCTGCGTCCAGAAAAGGGAACGGGCTTCCGAAATGAAACTGTCGTTGAATCCACAATAAGGAGAACTGCCATGAAAAGAACGATCGTAACGGCGTTTTCGCTGGCTCTGGCTTCTACAGCATACGCTCAGGTCCCAACCATCGACAATGCTAATCTGAAGGTTGCTCAGGAAACATCGAAAACAACAACTGATATCCTCGACACGAACAAGGAAGTTCTTAAAACCGTCGAAGAAACACTCAAAGCCGTTACTGGTGATCGCGGAAGCGTCCAGAGTCCCATGCAAAATCTCGCTGTGGGCAATGGATTCAGTGTTTCCCAGATGCCCTCCTTTGACAGCCTAATGAGCGGTGGTGTTCCGAACTTCGGAAGCATGGGAGGCGATATCGGCAAGGTCGCATCGACGTTCATCAACGGGCTGCAGCTTGTAAAAAACCTATCTGGAAAAAGCGACAGTAAGTTCTCCGGTGACAAGTCATACGAAGAAGTAATGAACACGGTTCTCGGCGTTGCGGCCTTGGTGACAGGCTCGAATCAGGCGGTCCAACAGCGCACGCAGTCGTTCCAGCAAGCTGGTCAGCAGATCGGTAAGGCCGAGGATATCAAGGGATCCATTGATCAGAACACTCAGCTCCAGGTCCAATCCGGGTTGGTTCTGAACGAAATGATCGGCGTTATGAATGGTACCGTCCAATCGCTTAACGCCCAAAACCAGCAACGGCTTACGGATCTGTCGAACACGGCAAAAGCTATGAGCTACGGGGATTGATGTGAGAGTTGCGATCATAAGGGTACTTAATGTTGCTGTGCTCGCCGTTGGCTTAGCCAGCTGCGGCACGGCAGCCAAAGAAAAGACAGCGCCTTGCAAGCGCCCTGCCAACCTTACCTCATTCGCCCCTGATCCCCGCACTGATTGCGGACCAATGGCAAACGTCAACGGTGACCCTGCGGCTGCTTTCGCCGCAATCGACACCCTCGCAACTCAGTAAAGAAACGGACTGGGCATGCACGATTTCCTTGGTGACCTACTCGACAGACTGGAACAGGCTGGAGCCAACTTCTCCGAGAGGGCATACAATGTCATCAGCGGAGAAATCATGCCGCTTCTGACCGTGATGTTCATCGCCTATGTCGCCTACTACGGACTCCAGGTCGTAATGGGAACGGCGCGGGTCAGTGTTGCCGAAATCGTCAGCCGGATCGTCCGAATGATGATCATCCTCGCATTTATTAGCCAGTGGAGCCACTTCAACACGTTCTTTTACTCTTGGCTGAACAATACGCCTGAGGACGTTGGCCGCGCTTTGCTGACTGCGTCCGATACCGGAATAACTGAGCCGACAAACGGTCTCTCGATGATATGGGCAACCGCAAATAAGGCCGCGGACGCGTTTGCGAAGCAGGGAGGGTATTTAACCATCCTCCCATCGCTGGTGGGCTTCCTGATCATGTTCGCGGTTGGTGTCTTCATTGCCGTCGCGCTTGCTATTCTCGTTCTAGCAAAAGTTATGATGTGGGTACTGATCGCGACGGCGCCGATTTTTATAGCCTGCCTCCTGTTTGCTCCGACGAGACAATACGGAATGGCGTGGTTCCAACAGGTGCTCATGTACGCACTGATGCCGCTTTTTGTTTATGTCATCGCGGCCTTCCTCATCACAACAATGGATGAAGAACTGAAGAAGGTGGCAGCAGCAGCTACAGCCAGTGAAATTAGGCTGAGTGACATCTCTGCCTTCCTTCTCATTTGCGCGGCAGGGGCATTCGTTCTTTTCAACATCCAGGTGCTTGCACAGGGGATTGTCGGCGGCGCTGCGGCGGGAATTGGACAGATCGCCCGTGCGGTGGGCGGGATGACAGGATTTGCAGCTCCCGCTGCGGCGCTCACCGGAGCGCGCAGTGTTTCCGGCACGGCAGGCCGGATCGGGATGGCTGCTAGGGAACGTACCCATGCGGGAATGCGAGAAAATATTCGAAATGCAAGTGCGGACGCGATGCAAAACCGCATCAGTAGCAACAGCTTGCCGCGCTAAGCGCAGGCTGTTCAGAGGGGTTTAAGGGCTAGACCATGGCAGATTCAAACGAAGCTCTCCGGAGCTATTTTCAAGACGGCGATAAATGGGAACAGGAGATCGTAAAGAAGGCAAATCGCTCAAGGACATTTGCTTGGTTCGTTGCCATGATAATGAGCGCAATCACCCTTATGTCGCTCGGGACATTGGTGATGTTGGTGCCGCTCAAAAGTTTCGAGCCTTACATCGTCGAGGTCGACAAAAACACCGGCTACATTGAGGTGAAAACCGGGCTCACGCGCTCTGCTAACCTCACTGACCAGCAGGCCGTTACTCAGGCCAATGTGGTCCGCTATATCCGCTCGCGGGAGGGTTATGACCCGTTTGCGATACAGCAAAACTTCGGAATTGCCGCCCTCCTATCAACGGCTGACGCAGCTAAGGAGCTGCAAGACGAATGGAGCGCGGCCAATCCGAACAACCCAGGCAGGCGTTTGGGCAGAAATAAGAAAATCACCGTCGACGTAAAGTCGGTCACGTTCTCGAACGCTAGCACCGCGCTGGTCCGTTTCTCGACAACGGAGAGTTCTGAGAGTGATAACATCACCCGGCATTACATCTCTGTTGTCAGATTCCGCTACACGGACACGCCGGAGCGCAACGATTGGCGGTTTGAAAACCCCCTTGGCTTCCAGGTGTACAACTACCGTCGCGATCAGGAAACGGTTACGCCGGGAGCAGCAGGATGAAAGTCAGACTACTTGTCTCAGCGGCCTTCATGGCCGCAACGATGACTCACGCCTTCGGCGCACAGCAGCCTCGTCCTGGCGCTTTGGATTCACGCGTTACAAGCGTCGTTTATCAGCCCAACAACGTGGTGAAGGTCTCCGCGACCTATGGCATCTCCACGATGATCATCTTCGATGAAGATGAGAAGTTCGAGACGATCTCTCTTGGCGACACCGATAGCTGGCAGGTCGCACCGTCCGAAAAAGGGAACATCCTATTCGTAAAACCCATTGCGAAAGGGGTTTCTACGAACATGAATGTCGTGACATCCAAGCGGATCTATTTCTTGGAGCTGAATGACTACGCGCCGTCGGACGAACGGAAGGTTTTCGGGATCCGTTTCGTATATCCCGAGAAGGATTTGAACGCGTCTCTGCGGAAAGAGGCGGAGTTCCGTGCCGCAAATCCGAACGTTAGCAATATCGACAAGGCCAACGTAAACATCGACTACTCATTTTCGGGGGATGCCGCTTTGAAGCCGTCGATGGTCTTCGATGATGGGAAAAAGACGTTCTTCAAGTTCAAAGGGCGCGTACCAGCAATATTTGCGGTCCAGTCCGACTTCTCTGAGACCCTTCGTAATTTTAGAAAAGAAGGCGAATACATCGTCGTTGATGGCACTGCGACGCAATACACGCTGCGAGACGGCAACCAATGGACCTGCATTTTCAATCTTCGCAAACCCGATTTTGCGGCCCCTGACCCCGACATCATGGCCCCGAAACCTGATCCGGACGCCAGCAAGCGCAGAAGGAGCGGCAACTAATGAAGCGCAGCCCCGAACTTGAAGCTATGGCGCAGGCTGACGAAACGGATGTCAGCAACAAGAACGCAAAACGTAACCAGACGGCCGGGATGGCTGCTCTAGTGATTTTCGGCGTTATCGCCGCCTATATGGTCCTTGCGACTTCGAAAGATGAGCCGCGGGATAATTCTCAGTCGGATGAAGAGTTTCGCACCACGACTTTCCGGCCGCCTGGCTTCGTGCGCGATGGGGAGCCGCAACCTGCTCCGGAACAGCCGGTCGTCGTCCTACCGCCACCTCCGCCACCTCCACCGCCACCCGAGCCGCCAGCCGACACGACAACGTTCAACGTGCCGCCGCCGCCAGTGGCTCCGCCCCCGACCGTGGAAGTACCCAAAGTGGAGGAGTTTCCTGAGCGCTTCAGGTCAAAGCTCATCACTATGGACCAGAATTTGGGAGGTAACGCGAACGGTTCGCTGGATGGGTCGGCCAGCGGCCCGCCGTTGACGGTTGCCGGCGAGGACAAGAACAGCCAATACCTCTCGTCCGCGAGCGCAATCGGCGATCGTAGCGCCAAGGCCAGACAACTGAAGCGCCTCGACGCTTTAGTACCTGAGGGCACGCTCATTCCAGGAATTCTCGAAACAGCAATCGTCAGTGATCTTCCCGGACAGATCCGCGCTATTACCTCCCAGGATGTCTACTCGTTCGACGGTCGGCGCGTGATCATCCCTACAGGCACCCGCCTGATCGGCGAATACCAGTCGGAGGTTACGCGTGGACAGAAGCGTATTTTCGTCGTCTGGACACGCCTGATCCGTGACGATGGTGCCAGCGTGAGGCTGAACTCGATCGGAGCCGATAGCCTCGGTCGCTCAGGATTGACGGGTCACGTTGATAACAAGTTCCGGGAGCGCTTCGGCGCTTCCATCCTTCTCTCGATCGTTGGTGGGGGCGCGAGCTACCTGACGGGGTATGGAAGCGAACAAAGTTCGGGGTCCAACAATGACGATGCGCAGCGTGGGGCGGATCTCGCTCGCGAGACGATCGCACAGACGTTTAGCGACATGGCTAACACCGTTCTGTCGGAAAATCTCCGTATCCCTCCGACGATCAGCGTCCCACAGGGCGAACGCATCTTCATCTTCGTGCGCCAAGACCTCGATTTCAGCGACATGTACGATGATCCGGTTACAGAAGCGATGAAGGAGATCAAACGTGAACGCACCGGCAGGTAGTCCACTGGTTCATGATCCCCACTATTTCCTGACCCGTTCGCTGGAGCCCATCAGGTCGTTTCTTGACGATCCAAAGGTTGTCGAGATCGCGATCAACAAGCCGGGCCACGTTTACGTGGAGCGGTTTGGGGCTGACCACATGGAGCATCATCTTATCGATGTTCTGACAGCGCAGGAAATTGAGAATATCGGAGAACGCGTAGCCGCCTCAACAAAGCAGTTCCTCAACCAAGCCAACCCCATCCTGAGCGCTGCGCTCCCGACTGGTGAACGCATTCAGGTCGTCCTACCACCCGCGGCTCCTGACGGAGGATCCATTACCATCCGAAAGCAGGTCGTCCAGAATTTCTCCCTCGAAGACTACAGGGATAACGGATCGCTGGATAAGGTATCGGTTGCCGTCGGCGGATTGAGCGACGTCGATCGCGAGCTCATCCGATATTTGCGTGAAGAGAAGATCTACGACTTCATCCATACCGCGATCACAAAGCGGGTATCGATCCTCATCAGCGGCGGTACGTCTTCGGGCAAAACGACCTTCCTCAATGCCTTGCTCAACTCGGTTGACTTAAATGAGCGCATCCTAACACTCGAAGACACGCGGGAGCTTTTTCCGCCACAGAAAAACGCAGTCCACTTGGTTGCTTCCAAAGGTGGGCAAGGCACGTCCAATGTGACCATTCAAAACCTGCTCGAGTCGGCTTTGCGCATGCGTCCTGACCGCCTTTTCGTGGGAGAGATCAGAGGCGCTGAAGCTTTCTCTTTCCTGCGCGCCATCAACACCGGTCATCCGGGCAGCATGTCCACAGTTCATGCTGACACCCCCATGGGGGCATATGAGCAACTTGCTATGATGATGCAGCAATCCGGCATGTCGACGGGCTACTCGAAGCAGGATTTGATGTCCTACATTCAAATGGTGATCCCGATCGTCATCCAGCTCCGCCGAGAGGGAGGCAAGCGAGGGGTGTCGGAAATTTTCTTTGCAAGAGATGAAGCATGACGAAGGGCTTTAAAGCCGTTTATCTTGTGTTCTGCCTCGCGATTGCCTTTGCGGTCTGGATGCTTGGATATGGCGCTGGCCTCCACCTGTTATACGGCGACGGCAGAATCCTCGACACGACGATACGAAGCAATCCTTTTGCTCCAATCCAACAGTTCTGGGCTTACAGCGATAATCCTACCCTGCAGAAGGTCGCCCTGGGATCATTGGTGCCGGCCTTCGTGATTGCTGCGATCGCGGCCTACCTCGGTTTGAGACCCGTCACGAGCCCTTTAGGAGACGCCGCTTTTCAGGATGTCGCCGGTTTGCGGACCGGGAAATGGTTTGGCAAGAAAGGGCACATTTTCGGACGCTTCGGTGGCAAGATTCTCCGCGCGAAAGATGATCGTCATCACTTGATCATCGGGCCGACCAGATCCGGCAAAGGTGCCGGCTACGTCATCCCGAATGCCCTCATGCATGAAGGCTCGATGATCGTTACCGACTTGAAGGGCGAAGTCTTCAGAGCGACGGCCGGCTACCGCAAGAAGAATGGCAGCCAGGTCTTCATTTTCGCGCCGGGGTCCGAGCGCACGAATAGCTACAATCCGCTCGATTTTGTGCGACCAGAACGGGGCAATAGAACAACCGACATTCAGAACATCGCCAGCATTCTCGTCCCGGAGAACACGGAGTCGGAAAACTCGGTATGGCAAGCGATCGCGCAAAACGTCATTGCAGGCGCGATAAGCTACATGCTGGAAAGCCCATTCTACCACGACCGCCGCAATCTTGGCGAAATCAACTCCTTCTTCAACAGCGGCGTGGATCTCCAGGCCTTGATGAAGCACATCAAGGAAAAAGAGCCCTACCTCTCGAAATTCACAGTCGAGAGTTTCAACTCATATATTTCATTGTCTGATCGAGCCGCCGCATCAGCCCTTCTCGATATCCAGAAGGCCATGAGACCTTTCAAGAACGAACGCGTTGTCGCAGCAACGAACTTCACCGACATGGACCTTCGCGCCATGAAGCGGAGGCCTATAACGATCTATCTCGCCCCGAACATCACTGACATCACGCTTCTCAGGCCTTTGCTGACCCTGTTTGTCCAGCAGGTCATGAACATTCTCACGCTCGAACACGATCCAAATTCTGTACCCGTCTATTTTCTCCTCGATGAGTTTCGCCAGTTGAAACGCATGGATGAAATCATGACGAAGCTGCCCTATGTGGCCGGTTACAACATCAAGCTGGCTTTCATTATCCAGGATCTGAAAAACCTTGATGAGATCTATGGAGAAACCTCGAGGCACTCGCTCTTGGGGAACTGCGGCTATCAATTAATCCTTGGTGCAAATGATCAGGCGACGGCCGACTATGCGTCACGAGCTCTTGGCAAGAGGACCATTCGCTATTCCTCCGAGTCTCGCACCATCGAAATCATGGGGCTTCCACGGCGGACGAAGGTCGAGCAAATTCGCGAGCGGGACCTCATGATGTCTCAAGAAGTCCGGCAAATGCCGGAAAACAGAATGATCCTGTTGGTAGAGGGCCAGCGTCCAATCTTTGCCGAAAAGCTCCGGTTCTTCAACACCCAGCCATTCAAGGCAGCTGAAGCCTATGCCCAGGCTCACATCCCAAGCGTCCCGGATATCGAGTACCTTCCATCGAAACCGGTCCCGGCGACGACTGCAGAATATGAGAATGCCGGAAACGCAGCGCCGGTAGCTGAGCCTTCCGCTGCAGTCCAAACGAACACCCCGGAAGCCGTTCCCGCTCGGAAAGACCCGGAAAAGCAGATTCCCGCAAGGGAGGCACCGGAGCCAACGGAAGCAATTGCGCCGGCCGCCACTCCGACGAAGCGTACCGTCAACCCGGCGGCGTTGACCTTGAAAGCCAAAGCCACGCCCGCACCCCGTCCCAAAGCCCCGCGGAAGCGCAATAGTGCGGCGTCAGATGACATCGCACGGCAAGAGGAAATTGAAGCGCTGCATTCTCTTGCAGCACAAAGGCTTCGCGAACAGGTCGAGAAAACCAGCGTCGGAAAGAACCCGACGAAACGGAAAAACATCATGGACGTTTTCGCTGCAACCGTTCCAGATCCAGAGACAGCCTGAATATGAAACGGCCCTGAGAGTATCCGCTCTCAGGGCCGACAAACTTCGACTTGCTAGAAAGCCTAGAACCCTAGAACGGCCAAAAGCCCCCAAGGTACTGGCCCATGTCTGCGAACCAGGTCGCGGCCGCTTCATACCATCCGACGAACGTCTGGTAGACGTAACTCAACACACCAAGGCCAGCGACCAGCAGAATTGCGTAGCCCATAACCTTACCCGCGCCTTCATCGGCTTTTGAATTATCAGCCTGTATCACGAATTTCTCTGTCATGGCCTATCACCGCTCATGATCGTCTCGATCGCGGTCCCTCTGTTCGTTTTGCTCCCGCTCAAGCTCTTCAAGGCGAGGCACATGCTGCTGTGCAGGATCTGTTCGCGTCGTTTCTCCTGCTTTCTGTGCAGCCTCACGCTCCTGTTTTACACGATCTTGCTGCTTGTTTGTAGCCTCGATTGTGTCCGCCAGCTCGTGCGCCTCGCGCTCGTTTGGAAGTTGGCCCCGCTCCTGTTCCGCATCAAGCTGAAGGTCACGTTGACGATCGTCAGGAACATCAGACGTGGAAGCGGTTTTGTTGGTCGTGCTTTCGTCTCGCCGACCATCTTCGCGGTCGATTTTTTCGAGTTCGCTGCGAAGCTCTGGATCCTCGATAGCGACATCGCGAAGGTAGGCGTTTCCGTCGGCCGCGAGCTCAGCGGCACGCCGAAGCGCTGACCTGAGCCCAGTCTCGTACATTTCGAGGTCTTCTTCAGAAAACTCGCCCGATTGTACTAGCGCGATACCTTCTCTGAAATGCTCGACATCGATCATCGCATCATTGCCAGCTTCAACAACCGCTTCGCCATGCTTGGCAACAGCCTCATCCCACTTCTTGCTGACCTCGTCAGCCTCGTTGGCGAGGCGTCGAGCGTCATCGCGGACAGCGTCCGTGGCGATGGCTTCACCACGCTCCTCTGTTCCTTCACGCTGGGCCGTTTCGTCAGCAAGCGGTTCCCGATCGGCCTCGTTGCCAATCTGTCTGTCACCAACGCGCTCGTTCAGCTCCAGCATTTCGCGGCGGAGATCCACGATTTCTCGGGCTGTAATGGCAACCTCATCGAAACCGGCCCTATCGTCGGGTCCTGCGCTTCGCTCAAGTCTGAACAGAGCTGTTTCGACGGTCTTTTCGTATGATTCAAACTCCTGGCGTGTCTGCTCGCGCATGTCCTCTGCCTCCAAAAGCATCTTCTGCAATGATATCATATTTGTACGGAAATCGCCGCCGAAATCCGAGTGAACGACTGTTGAACTGTTTGCAGAATCCAGCTCTCTGAGCCCTGTCTCAATGACATCACGATGTTCAGCTGCAAATGCTACAGTCCGCCTATCACCGGAAACCGCAGCAATCTTTTGCCACGTCTCCTGAGCCTTGACCGTATACTGCCTGCTGCGATCACTTGACGCTACGGTGCGTCGGCCCGATCTCTTTGCATCGTAACGAGCCTGAGCGGGCTCACTTGTTCCAACATGCTCGGTCCTGCCGTCGCGGTTCACGGCCCTGACCTGGTTACGCGTATACGCAGGCGCTGAGGCAAACTCCCGTCGATCCGTCATTTCCATATTGATGCCGTGATCGCGCGCCTTCTCGGCCATCACTTCACGCCATTGGCGGAAGGTTGCCGGCGTCGTCTCGATGCGGTCCCCGGCTTCTGATCGCATCGTGACGATAGCATGAGCATGGACATGCGGACGCTTGCCCCCCTCCCCTGCTTCCTTGGTATCGGTTTCAGGGTCGTGCATCGCAAAGACGTACCGATGTCCAGCAAACTGATCAGCGAGGAAATCTCGAACAGCGCCTTCAAAGGCTCGTGCATCGGTTCCGGCTCGAGCCGACATGATGACATGCATCACATCACGGCTTTTGCGGCTATGAAGCTCTTCGCGCCATTCTTTCTGAACGAGATCCCCGGCCGCCTTGCCGTCTGCTATTAAGCGACCGCGATCGTCCCGAACCTCTGCGCTGTCCGCGATAAGCTCTCGCACCTTCGTGGTGCCATAATCGACACCGTTTCCATAGCCGCCGAAGGAAAACCTTGCAGCACCCTGACCTGCAACTGCGCTAGCGTCAAAACTTTGCTGCACGATCCCGGCCGCTTTGGCGTCGGCTGTAAGCCTCTTACCCTGCCCGCTTCGTAGAACGACAAGACCATCAATCGTCAACGAGCCATCAGCGCGCTCCGAAACGGCATAAGCATATCGGCGGTCTCCAAAACCGCTCGATAGGATATCTCGCACTCGTCCGTGCAAATCCTCTCCATCCGCACTGGCCGCGACCTCCACCGAGAAGCTTCCAATATCTCGGCTCTCGGTCCGGTTCTGAAACAGGTGGTTCCAGTCGCCCCGGACACGAGCAAGTTCTTCACGGCCTTCCAGTTTCTCGCCGTTTTCATTCTCTACCTTCAACTCACCGCCACGCGAGACGTAATTCAGCATCGATCCAACGCGTGCACCGCCGCCATAGGAGGCCATTTTCACAACAGCTGGCTGACTTCCTTTCGCCACGCTAGTAAGACGCGCCTCCATCGGACGGCTGGAAGCTGCCGCGATACCAGAAGGCATGGAGATCCGGGGAAACTGCATGCGGGGCATCCGCATAGGCTTAGCCTTGG
>Ga0099826_10000070_pt1 | contig 53527 bp, 45 predicted proteins | sample Mtrugardesep15_FD_76830 | JGI IMG/M metagenome (GOLD analysis project Ga0099826, IMG submission 76830) | Root nodule microbial communities of legume samples collected from California, USA - M. trunc garden sep15 | ecosystem: Host-associated > Plants > Roots > Nodule | place: USA: California... | reverse complement strand
TTTTCAGACAGGAGCGCGTCGGGCGTCCAGATAGGAGAGGACATCGATCAATCCGGTAATGGTGGTGAGCCTTTCGGCAGGCACGGCATCAAGCGCCGTATTGTGATTGCGCAGCCAGTTTTTCGCCACCGCCTCATCGCCGCCGGTAATCGCATCCAGCGAGCGGAAAACCCGGATCAGCAGCACCGCAAGCTCGAAGGACTTGGCGCCCGGCTCCAGGAGGAAATCAAGCCGCCTCATGCGCGAGACCGTTGGCGCGGACACACCCAGAATATCGGCCGTGCGGGCAGCGTTCAGGCCCAGCCGCTCGGCGGCGGCGATGACGGCCTTGGTGACGACCCTGCCCTGCGATGCGGGATCCATGGCAGTCTTGGCGTGAATATTCATGGCGCATATCCTTTCCTTGGAAAGAATATAGCATGTTTCTTTCTGTAAACAAGAAGGCCGGGATGAACCCGGCCCCAAGATTTATAATCAGGCGCGTAAGCCCGCTTTATCAGGCCACCGAGACCGGCACTTCCGTAGAGGTGCGCATGGCGTGGCTGTATGGGCAAACGATGTGTGCGGCGGCGACAAGTTCTTCGGCTTTCTCACGCTCAAGACCGGGAATGTTGACCTTCAGCGACACTTCGATGCCGAAGCCGGTGCCGTCTTCGCGCGGGCCGATACCGACGGTTGCCGTCACAGTCGTGTCTTCCGGAATCTTTACCTTATGCTTGCCGGCGACAGCCTTCAAAGCGCCGAGGAAGCAGGCGGAATAACCGGCCGCGAAAAGCTGTTCCGGATTGGTGCCACGGGCGCCATCGCCGCCCAGTTCCTTCGGAACGGTCAGCGTGACGTCGAGAACGCCGTCTTCCGACTTGGCGTTGCCGGCGCGACCACCGGTGGCGGATGCTTTGGTCGTGTAGAGAATGGGCATGGCATTTACTCCTTCGGGTTGGTGTTGGGAATCTTATAACGCACAATTAAATTGTGTGCAATATAGTTTTGCGCATTGAATGAAGATTTGTTTTTTGCGATAATTCTCAGGAAATTTCGCCGCGCATCCATGTGGCAGGAACCGAAAGCGGGGGCCGATTGTTCCCTCCCCGGTTGATTTTGGAGCAGGAAAATGGACGCAGAGGGCAACGAGAAGACAATGGAAAGCCTGTTGAGGCTGGACCAGCAGATATGTTTTGCCCTTTACGGCGCGGCGCATGCCTTCACCCGCGCCTATAAGCCGCTGCTCGACCCGATCGGGCTGACCTATCCACAATATCTCGTCATGATGGCGCTGTGGGAAAAGGAAACATCCACCGTCAAGGCGCTCGGCGAAATGCTGGGGCTCGATTCAGGCACGCTGTCGCCGCTTCTCAAGAGGCTGGAGCACGCCGGTCTGATCACCCGCAAACGTGGCACGGTGGACGAGCGTCAGGTGCTGGTGGCGCTGACGCCTAAAGGCGCCGACCTCAAGAAAGAGGGTGTGAAGATCATGGCCGCCATCGGCGGCGCCACCGGCTGCGGGCTGGAGGAACTGGCGCAGCTGCGCGATCAGGTGAATGCGCTGAAGGAAGGTCTCTCCCGCCCATAATCCCGAAAAGAGAAAGGCGGCACGAGGCCGCCTTTTTATGCGAGGAGTTTTCGGCTTACTGCCACACCACCACACGCGCCTTCTGCGGCACGCGGTCGTAGAGGTCGATGACGTCCTGGTTCATCAGGCGCACGCAACCGGAGGAGACGGCCTTGCCGATGGAGTTCCATTCCGGCGAGCCGTGCAGGCGGTAGAGCGTATCCTTGCCGTTCTGGAAGATATAGAGCGCGCGGGCACCGAGCGGGTTTTTCAGGCCCGGCGGCATGCCGCCATTCTTGGAGGAATATTTGACCAGTTCCGGCTGGCGGGCGACCATTTCGTCCGGCGGGGTCCATTTCGGCCATTTCTGGCGCCACTGGATGACACCTTCGCCCGACCAGGCGAAACCATCGCGGCCGATGCCGACGCCGTAGCGCATGGCGCTGCCGCCCTGCTCCACGACATAAAGGAAGCGCGAGCGCGTATCGACGACGACGGTGCCGGGGCGTTCGCCGGTCGGGTCGACGACCCGCTGGCGATAATAGCGGCGGTCGATCTTCTGATAGGGAACCGCCGGAATGACGTAACCGCCATCCTCGACCGAGCCGTACATGACGGCCAGTTCCGCATCGCTGACGCCTGACGAGAACATCTGGCGGAAATCGCTGCCGATGCTGCTCGCCTGCTGGCGAATGGCTTCACCCGTGCCGGAGGACGCGCAGCCGGCCAGCAATGAAGCGGAGGAAATACCCAGAAGGGAAAGAAAAGTACGTCTGGAAAGATCTGTGTCGGTGCTTGTCATAAGGCCGGATTGTCCCACATTTCGAACGGCTATATCGCCGCTGTACATCGTTTGTTCCACGCGTACAGGCGTATTGCGAAAATAGTTAACCGACCGCTAAAAGCCAGTCGGAAGGCGCTGGCAGAACGACGCCCGCATCTCTTTCTTTTAGAACGTGGTCAGATAACCACAATCTGCGCCCCCTGCGGCACACGTTCGTAGAGGTCGATCACATCCTGATTGAGCATGCGCACGCAGCCGGAGGACGTCGCCTTGCCGACGGACTGCCAGTCAGGCGTTCCGTGCACGCGGTACAGCGTGTCCTTGCCATCCTTGAAGATATAAAGCGCACGGGCGCCGAGCGGGTTGTTGAGACCCGGCGTCATGCCGCCATTGGCGGCCGAGATGGAGGTGAGTTCAGGCTGGCGCTTGACCATTTCGTCGGGCGGTGTCCAGCGCGGCCATTTCGCCTTCCACTGGATTTTGCCGCGGCCCGACCAGGCATAACCATCACGGCCGAGGCCGACGCCATAACGGATCGCCTTGCCGCCGGACTGCACGAGATAGAGAAAATGCTGTCTGGTATCGACCACGATGGTGCCCGGCGCTTCCGCCGTCTGGTAGCTGACTTCCTGCCTGAGATAACGCGGATCGATGCGGCCATAGGGAATGGCCGGCAGCGAGCGGTCCTCGTCACGGATCGGGCCATACATGACCCGGTGCAGCGGGTTGGAGACAGGCAGGCCATAGGCCATAGTCTGGCCCTGCGCCTGCGGCGCGTTAAAACCCTGCACCTGTGGGGCACTCAGCCCCTGCCCGCGTACCGGCGGGCCGTATTCCTGATGGAAGCGGGTTCTGAACAGGTCCGGCGGGCGCGTCGAAAGCTGGCCCGGCTGCGGCGGCAGTTCCGGCTGGCGATTGGAGCTGACGGAATTAAAATTGAAGACCGGCGCCGTTTCCCTGACGAAGACGTCCGGGTCCATCCGGGTCGTATCCGTCACGAAAAGGCAGCCGCTCATCAGCGGCAGCAGGGCGAGCCCCAGCAGAGAGGCCGCCCGGCGACCGTTTGTCAAAAGGAGTGCTATCATCTGAACCGCTTCATGGAATCCAATCTGCCGGCATGATGAACCGCGCGGCTGGCGCGAGGCTGGCGTCGGTATTTTCAAAAAAAATCGGAAAACTGCATTTTCCCTCTTGAAGCTCTAGTTGCTAGAGGTGCCAGATTGGCTGTCGACTGGAATTCAGGAGCGAGAACCATGAATATTTCGACACGCGGCAGTTTGAACGGGGAATCAGAGGAACTGACCTTCAAGGTCGGCGGCATGGATTGCGGCAGCTGTGCGGCGAAGATCGAAACCGCGCTCTCGCGCCTGCCCGGCGTTGCAGACGTCAAGGTATCGGTTGCCCGCGAAAGGTTGAACCTGTCGCTTGCCGAGAATAAAACCCCGGTCGAAAAGATCGAGGATACGTTGCGCAAGCTCGGCTTCAAGCCCGCTTTGCTGCCGCGCGACAAGGCTCCCGAGGCAAAGCTTCCACAGGCAAAGATCGAGGCCGATCATCACGACCATTCCACCTGCGGCGGTCACCACCATGATGAAGCCGGAACACCGGCTGAAAAGAACAATGCACTGATCTTTTCGGTCGGCGGCATGGATTGCGGCAGCTGCGCGGCCAAGATCGAAACCGCGCTTTCCCGCCTGCCCGGCGTTGGCGACGTCAAGGTCTCCGTGGCCCGCGAAAGGCTGAACCTGTCGCTTGCCGAGAACAAGACCCCGGTCGAAAAGATCGAGGACACGCTGCGCAAGCTCGGCTTCAAACCCGCTCTGCTGCCGCAGGAAAAGACCGCGCGCGAAAAGACGCCTGAGCAGAATCACGACCATGACCACGCGACATGCGGCGGCCATCACCACGATCATGACCACTCAGGCCACGACCACGCGGCGCATGACCATTCGGGACACGATCACCAGTCCTGCAAGGGGCATGACCATGACCATTCCGACCATGATCATTCAGGTCACGATCATGCGGGCCACGATCATGCGGGCCACTCGCACGCTGCCGCACCTGCCGCCGCAAGCCAGAGCGCCGAGATAGGGCACGCCCATGGCGCGGATGAAAAAGGTGCGTGGTGGCGCAGCGCGAAAGCACGCAATACCTTCACCGGCACCGTGCTGGTCGCCATCGCCTATGCGGCGGAACTGACCTTCCCGGCATGGGGCAGCTATGCCTTCATCGTCGCCACGCTGGCCACGCTTTTCCCGATCGCGAGAAATGCCTTCAACGCCGCCCGTTTCGGCGCGGTCTTCACCATCGAGATGCTGATGACGATTGCCGCCATTGGCGCGATCATCATTGGCGAGGCGGAAGAGGCGGCTATTGTCGTGCTGCTGTTCTCCGTCGGCGAATTGCTGGAAGGTTTCGCGGCCGCACGCGCCCGCTCCGGCATCAAGGCGCTCGGTTCGCTGCTGCCGAAAACGGCGCTGGTGGAAGAAAACGGCTCGCTGCGGCAGATCGCCGCCGATCAGGTGCGCATCGGCCAGGTGGTCGTGGCCCGCCCCGGCGACCGCATCGCCGCCGATGGCGTTGTCATGGAAGGTCAATCCAGCGTCGACGAATCGCCGATGACCGGCGAAAGCATTCCCGTCGCCAAGGAAAAGGGCGCGCGTGTCTTTGCCGGCTCGATCAACCATGACGGCTCGCTGCGCATCCGTGTCGACCGCGCGCCGGAAGACAACACCATTGCCCGCATCATCACGCTTGTCGAAGAAGCCCAGGACGCCCGCGCCCCGACGGAACGCTTCATCCAGAGCTTCTCGCGTTATTACATGCCGCTGATCGTGGCGATTTCCGCACTCACCATAGTCGTGCCGCCGCTCGTCGGCCTCGGCGACTGGGATACCTGGATCTATCGCGGCCTCGCTCTCCTGCTTATCGGTTGCCCCTGCGCGCTGGTCATCTCCGTTCCCGCGGCCATCGCCTCCAGCCTTTCGGCTGCGGCACGCCACGGCATGCTGGTGAAGGGCGGCGCGGTCATCGAAATGCTGGCGCGCACCGAAACCGTCGCCTTCGACAAGACCGGCACGCTGACGCTCGGTGAACCCGTGGTCACTGACGTGGTGGCGCTTGACGGCAATGAAGCCGAACTGATTGCGCAGGCTGCGACCATCGAGCATGAATCCAGCCATCCGCTGGCACGGGCCATCGTCAACCACGCCGAAAAGCTGGGCGTGAAGCCCCTGCCCGGTTCCGAGATCAAGGCGATTTCCGGACGCGGCATGCAGGGCAATGTCGGCGGCAAACGCCTGTTCATCGGCGCACCGCGCTTTGCCACCGACGTCGGCAACGTTTCGAAGGACCTGTCCGACCGTATCGCCAAGCTGGAGAGCGAAGGCAAGACCGTGGCCGTTGTCATGGCCGAGGGTGCGGCAAGCGGCCTCTTCGCCATGCGCGACGAGCCACGCAAGGATGCGGCCGAAGGCATCAAGGCGCTGAAGGAGATGGGCATTTCCTCGCTGATGCTGTCGGGTGACAATGCCCGCACGGCGAAGGCAATCGGCAACAAGCTGGGCCTTGAGGCGCGCGGCGAATTGCTGCCGCAGAACAAGGTCGAGGAAATCCGCAAGCTCGCCGAAAAGAAGACCGTGGCGATGGTGGGCGATGGCATCAATGACGCACCGGCCCTTGCGGCGGCCAGCGTCGGCGTCGCCATCGGCTCCGGCACCGACGTGGCGATGGAAGCCGCAGATGCGGCGCTGATGCGCAACAATGTCGGCGATGCCGCCCGCCTTATCGGCCTTTCGCGCGCCACCATGAGCAACATACGCCAGAACGTGACGATCGCGCTCGGCCTGAAGGCTGTGTTCCTGGTCACGACCGTCACCGGCCTCTCCGGCCTGTGGCTCGCCGTCTTCGCCGATACGGGCGCCACGGTTCTGGTGACCGCCAACGCCATGCGGCTGCTCGGTTACTTCAACGGCCGCAAAGCCTGACCCCCAGCTTTTCCGAAAACGGCCGAGCCCAGTTTATCCGGGCTCGGCCGGCTTGTTTTCAGCGTATTGACAAATTAATTGCCTACAATAAATACCGCGTACCGCCGTTTCCACGCGCGTGACAATAGCGACAGGAAGTGCTGGCGATTCCACACGCGGGAGCATTGAACTTGACTAAGCATGGCTACAACCCCATTGCGTACCGCGCGATCAAGATCGGCGGCAACATCGTCAAGGTCATCTTCTCCATCGATCTGTTCCTGCGGCCCGGCAGAAGAAAGACGCTTCCAGCGCACCAGCCGGCCCGTCGCCGCCCGAAATCGGAAAAAGCCATTCCACGCATCATCTGGCAGACGAATTACTCCAACCGGGTAACGACGCCGATCTATGCGAATTTCCTGTTCAACCGTTGGCTGACCCCGGAATTCGAATACCGTTATCACGATGACGAGGCGTGCCAGGCCTATATCGACCGGCATTTTCCCGGGCGCTACGCCGATGCCTTCCGCCGGCTGCAGGTGGGTGCCGCCAAGGCGGATTTCTGGCGCATTCTGGTCCTTTTGCAGGATGGCGGCATCTATCTCGATATCGATTCCAACTTCGCGGCCCGCCCGGAAGATGCGATCGGCCCCGATGAGGAAGCCGTCTTCATCGCCATGAAAGATGGCGAAGTGACGAATTATTTCATGGCCGCCAGACCCGGTCACCCGGCGTTGAAGCTGATCGCCGACCGTATTGCCCAGAATATCGAAGAGGGAACGCTCGTCAGCGTTTATGACATGACCGGCCCGACGGTAGTGCATGCCGTCGTCAAGGAGCTTGGTCTGCCGGAGCGTAATTACCGCGAGATGTGCACCCAGGGGCAATTCACCAACAAGCGCGCCCAATATGCCGACAAGAAAGATGGCGCCTGGTGGGCGGAGCAGGCGAAGACGTCCATCGTCAAGAGCTAAACCTCACACGTCCCTAACTAGCGGCGTCATATCGCGTTTCAAACAAAAGCGTTGAAAAGGCGGATGCTCTCCTCCACCGCATGCGGCACCACGCCATTGTGGGTGCCGGGCAGCAGTTTTTTGTCGATCTTGAAGCCGGATGTCAGGGCGCGATCCACGAAAAGCTGGTGATCGGCATCAAAAGGCCGCTCCTCCGTGCCGCGCAGCAGCAGCGCCGGACATTTGAGGCTGGGGCCGAAGCAGACGGAGGAGCGCATGATGAATTCGCGCTCGTCGGTCTCGTCGAAACAGATTTCGTCGCTATAGCGGTTGAAATAACGCCAGGAATTGACACCGGCGGAGATGGGGGCTGCAGCGCGGAACTTTCTGCTCATGGCCGCCAGAATCGTCAGCGTGCCGCCATTGGAATGGCCGGCGATAAAGAAGCGGTTTCGATCGATGCCGGGAAGATTTTCCAGATAGGTCGCCGCCGCCAGCGCATCCGCCGTTTCGTTGTAAAAACCGGAATAATGGCCGCTCTGGCCGTTCTCCCCGCGGAAGGACGGTAAAAGCACGACATAGCCCGCTTCCCAATAGGGCTTCATCAGCGCCCAATGGCCATCGCCGGTGGCATTGCCGCCGTGGAGAAACAGGACCGCGGGTTTCAACGTTTTTGAGGGCTGGTAATGGGAGAGCCAGGCGACAAGTTCGATCGAACCATCCGGCCCGCCGGGATAGGTGACGCGTTCCGCGCCCGGTGGCGTGCCGAGAACCGATGATTTTTCCGGCGCGGCCATCTTTCGCAGGAGATGGGTGTGGAACCGTTTGCGCGCCTCCGCATAATCCTGCCGTTCCAGTGGCAGCACCTCGGGGGTGACAATGCCCGCTTTCGCGCGGGGTGGTAAAAATGCGGCCGCCGACAGACCCATGGCACCGGCCAGCAGGCTTCGCCGGGTCAGGCTCGGTATGCTCGTGCCGCTCTCTTCCTGTCCGAAGGCTGAGGAAAGAAAGCGTTTGTCTGGCATATGGTCACCTGAGGAGGATAGTTGTAACAGCAGTTCAGCACTGCGGCGGGGAGCTGTCCAATCACGGATTCGCGAATGACAACAATGTATTCGCAGCCATCATGGCAATTTCTGGACAGGGTGAGGTTTACGATCGCGAAGCTGCCTCATTTCCCTAACCTTCCACACCATCGATCATCGCCACCAGCGTCGAGAGCCTGTCGGCCTCAGCCGGCAGCTTGTCGGCGCGCAGTCTTGCGATGCGCGGGAAGCGCATGGCAACGCCTGACTTGTGGCGGGTGGAGCGGTTGATGCCTTCGAAGGCCACCTCCAGCACGAAGCCGAAATCCGGCGTGGCGCGCACCGCCCGCACCGGGCCGAATCGCTCGACCGTATTGTCGCGCACGAACTTGTCCAGCACTTCCAGTTCGGCATCGGTGAAACCGAAATAGGCCTTGCCCACGGGAACAAGCTGTTCACCATCCTCGCCTTCCGCCCAGACACCGAAGGTGAAATCGGAATAATAGCTCGATCTTTTGCCGTGGCCACGCTGGGCATACATCATCACGGCGTCGATATTGTAAGGATCGCGTTTCCACTTGAACCAGGGCCCCTTGGCGCGGCCGGCCTGATAGGTGCTGTCGCGGCGCTTGATCATCACCCCCTCGATGACAGGATCGGGCGGTGCGGCGCGCAGCGTGTCGAGTTCCGACCAGCTGGAGAAGCCGATCAACGGCGAGAGGTCGAAGCGATCATGCGGCGCGCGCTCGATGATGTCAGACAGCCGGTCGCGGCGCTCCAGGTAGGTTTGCGCGCGAATGTCGCTCTCGCCCTCGAACAGCAGGTCATAAGCGCGGATGAAAGCGGGATAGTCATCCCGCATCTTCGCCGTCACCGTTTTGCGGTTCAACCGCTGCTGCAAATCGGAGAAGGTGCGGGTGAGATTGTTGGATCGCGCGGTGCCGCCGATCAGCAATTCGCCGTCCATCACGCCTTCGAATTCGATGGCGTCAAGCACATCCGGGAAAGCACCGGAAATATCGTCGCCGGAACGAGAATAAAGCTTTCGCGTTTCGCCGGCACGGGACAATTGCACACGAATACCGTCCCATTTCCACTCCGCCGCATAATCAGCGGGGTCCAGCGCATCGAGATCGCCATCGGCGACCGGTGTCGCCAGCATTACCGAATGGAAGATGGCGGGCGTTGCCAGCAGCGGGCGGTCCGACTTGCCCTCCAGCCAGGCGAAAAGCGTGGTGTAGGGCGGCGTCAAACCGTGCCAGAGGGTTTCGATTTCAGTGATGTCCTTATCCGCAAAATCCGCCAGCGCCTGCCGCGCCAGCCGGGCCGAAACGCCGATACGCAGGCTGCCGGTGGCGAGTTTGAGGAAAGCGAAACGGGAGGAGGTATCGAGCCGGTCAAGCAGATCGCGCACCGCGCCGCGCACCTCGGTACGCCCCAGCGAATTCATCAGCGTCACGACTTCGCCAAGGCGCGGATCCTGCGCCTCGGAATCGTCAGCACCGCCGATATTGCCCCAGACCAGCGAAATGGTCTCGGCCAGATCGCCGACATAATCATAGGAATAACGGAACAGCACCTCGTCCATGCGCTCCATCACCAGCTCGCGCAGCATGGCCGGTTTGACGCTTTTGAGGTCCAGCGTGCCGGCTATCGCCGCCAGCCCGTAACCCCGGTCGGGATCGGGCGTATCGCGGAAATAATCGGTCAGCAGCTTCAGCTTGCCGTTGCGCGACGGCGTGAGGACAAGGCGATCAAGAAGCGTGGCGAAGGCTTTCATTTCAGTCCCCCTCGTCTTCGTAACCGACGAGATGCAGCGGCTTTGCGGCAATGCCCTGCAATTCGCACCAGCGCACCAGCGCCTCCTCGCGGCCATGGGTGACCCAGACGGCCTGCGGGCCGATTTCCGTGATGGTTTCCAGCAGTTCCGGCCAGTCGCAATGGTCAGATATGACCAGCGGCAGTTCCACACCGCCCTGCTTCGCGCGCTGCCGCACCATCATCCAGCCGGAGGCGAAGGCGATCAGCGGCTCGTTGAAACGCCGCGCCCAGCGCTCTTGAAAGGCCGAGGGCGGACCAACAACGATGGCACCCTTAAAGGCGGCGGGGTTGCTTTTTCCCAGCGTCGCGGGCCTGAGATCACCAAGATCGATGCCCTGCGAGACGTAATAATCACAAAGCCGCGCCAGCGCGCCGTGAATATAGATCGGATCACCATAACCATTATCGCGCAATAACCGGATAACGCGTTGCGCCTTGCCGAGCGAATAGGCGCCGACGAGATGGGTACGGTCGGGAAACTGTTTGATGGAGGTGAGCAGCTTGCCGATTTCCACGCGTGGCAGCGGGTGGTGAAACACCGGCAGGCCGAAAGTGGCTTCGGTGATGAAGACATCACACGGCACTGTCTCGAAGGGCGCGCAGGTGGGGTCGATACCGCGTTTGTAATCACCGGATGCGACGATGCGCAGGCCATTCGTCTCCACGGAGACTTGCGCCGAACCCAGCACATGGCCTGCGGGGTGGAAACCGACGGTCACGCCGTTCACCTCCACCGTCTCACCGAAGCCGACCGCCTGCTCACTGCCGCAGAAATCCTCGCCGTAACGAATACGCATGATATCCAGCGTCTGGCGCGTGGCCAGCACCGCGCCATGGCCGGCACGGGCGTGATCGGAATGGCCATGGGTGATGAGCGCCCGCGCCATGGGGCGCACGGGATCGATATAAAAATCGCCCGCCGGGCAATAAAGCCCCTTCGGCGTGGAATTCAACAGCTGTTCCGGCTTCATATTCATCGAGATAGGGCCGCCCGCGCGAATGTAAAGTGCTGCGAGCATAACGCGGAACGGGCGTTAAATTTCCCGCAGGGGTGTTTTTGTTTGGCTGAAACTGGTGAGCCACCCGCCTCCTCATTCCTGTGCTTGTCACAGGAATCCAGCCAACGCGCGTCTGCGCGGTGCTAGAGTCTTTCCAGCCCAAGGACTTGGGCTGGCTGGATCCCTGTGACAGGCACAGGGATGAGGGAAGAGCGAGCAGACGGACGAAAGTGCGCGTGGGAACCGACACACCTTCGTGCAATCGTTCCTACTCTCCCGCTGCTTCCGCCGGCTTCGCTTCAACCGCCGCCGGCAGGCGTACCGGTTTCAGCATCAACGCCGCGGCAAGACCAATCGCGGCGGTGGCGGCGGCCGCGAAGAATAGCGGCGTAAACGCATCCGAATAAAGCGAGGCGACGGCGGCCTGGGAGGTTGCGGGCAGTTCGGCGAGCATTTTCGGCGTCAGTTCCTCGATCCTGCCGACACCGGGAATATCGATCGCGACACCTTTCAAGCTCGATGACACGATGGCGCCATAGACCGAGATGGCGATGGCGGCGCCGCCCATGCGGGTCAGGGTCACCGCGCCGCTTGCCGCGCCGATATCGGCCTTCGGAGCCGAGTTCTGTACGCCGATGATGGGCGCCTGCTGGCCGAGGCCGACGGCGAAACCCTGCGCCAGCATCAGCACCGCGATCAGCCAAAGCGGCGTTCCGGCATGCATCTGCGTGAAGAGCAGCATGGCGATGACATTGATGGTGAGACCGGCCACCGAGAAAGGCTTGTAGACGCCGGTGATCGAGATCAGCCGTCCGGCCGAAAGTGAGCCCATGACGATGCCGCCGGTGACGGCGATGAAGAACAGGCCGGCATGGGAGGGCGAAAGCCCGGTCGTGGTCTGCAGGAACAGCGCGTAATAATTGACCATACCGATACCGATGCCGCCGCTGGTCAGCGAAACGATCATCAACAGCGGAAAGGTGCTGTCCTTGAAGAGACGCAGCGGCACGACGGGTTCCGGCGCGCGACGCTCCACCTGCACCCACAGGAAAGCGGCGATCACGGCAAAGGCGATGATGCCGAGACTGGGGCCGGCGATGAGCGAGCCGAACAGTTCGCTGCTATCGGCCCAGAACACCACGCTGGCAATGGTGGCGGCCAGAAGAACCGCACCGAGATAATCGATCTTTGGCTGTCTCGCCGGGCGACGATAGGGCAGCATGAGAGCAAGGCCGGCGATGACGATAATACCGAGCGGCAGATTGATAAGGAAGATCGACCGCCAGCCGAACAGGTCGCTCATGGTCCCGCCGAGAATCGGGCCGACACTGCCCGACGCCATGATGGTGAGGCTGGAATAGCTCTGGTAGCGAGCTCTCTCGCGTGGCTCGAACAGATCCGCATTAACGGAGAAGATCGACACCATGATGCCGCCGCCGCCAAGCCCTTGAAGCACACGGGCCGCGATCAGGCTGTCCATAGACCATGCCAGCCCGCAGGCGAGCGAACCGAGCGTGAAGATGACGACCGCCGCAATCATCACATATTTGCGGCCGAAGAGATCACCGAGCTTGCCATAAACGGGCATGACCGCGCTGGTCGCCAGAAGATAGGCCGAGCCGATCCAGCCGAAACGCTCCAGCGCGCCGAATTCACCGACGATGGTGGGAAGCGCTGTCGAGACGATCTGGTTGTCGAGTGTGGCCATGAACATGGCCAGCATCAGAAACAGAAAAACGATGAGCCTGCGGCGGTGATCCGACACAAGCGGCGCCACGGGGGCGGTGGACATATCCATGAAAAATCTCGTTGAGTTCCGGCGATTTTGCTGCGACAATTTGTGTGCTATTGGCATATATATGTCAATGGCAAGTTTTTGACATCTGTGCTATCAGCGCTAAAAGTGATCGGAAACCGGCATCGAAAGGAACGGCTGAGAGTGGCGAGCGAGGAAGACTGGAACGAGGATTTGCCCGAGGACATCAAGCGGATCGGCAATACGATGACGCGTATGCGCATCATGATCGGCCGCCGCATCATCGGCCGCATGGCGCTTGCCAAGCTCGCTCCGGGTCTTGAACTCTCCCATATCGATGTTCTCGATATTCTGCGCCGTGCCGAAGGCGACGTCACCGTGGGTGCGATTGCCGAGGGCATGCGCATTGACCCTTCGCGCGGCAGCCGGGTCGTCGCGGATATGGTCGGGCGCGGCCTGTTGAAACGTGGCGTATCGCAGGAAGATGGCCGCCGCAGCATCGTCGAAATCACGCCGCTCGGCACCAGCCTTTTGCGGGAAATGCGCCGGACCAAGATGAGCGTCATTGAGGATGTGATGGATGGCTGGCCGGCAGAGGATGTGGAGACATTCGGCCGCCTGTTCGAGCGCTTCATCGACCGTTTTGAAAACCGGCTTTCGCCGGATGCGGACGTGCTCACGGATCAGAAAAAATCATAGTTACCCCTGACATCCACAACTTCACTTTACAACGACGAGACCGTAACGTGCCGGCGATCGAACAGGTTTCAAGGGGTAATTTCGATGTTGACGATTTACGGTGTGTACCGTTCCCGCGCCACGCGCACATTGTGGCTGGCTGCTGAACTCGGCATAGAATTCAAGCATGTGCCTGTCATTCAGGCCCGCCGCCTTGCCGATCCGCTCGCCACTGATGCGCCGCTCAACACGCTGTCGCCGGCATTTCTCGCCGTCAACCCGATGGGCACCATTCCCTGCATCGAGGATGACGGCATGGTGCTTTACGAATCCATGGCCATCAATCTCTATCTCGCCCGCAAATATGGCGGGCCGCTCGCCCCGGTCGATCTGAAGGAAGATGCGGCGATGCTGCAATGGTCCTTCTTCGCTGCCACTGAAATCGAAACGAATTCGCTGAAGATTTCTTCCGCCATCGCCGAAGGCCTTGCGGAAAGCGACGCCGGCAAGGCAGTGATCGATGTCGCCGCGCGTCTGCTGAAACGCCCCTTGCGGGTGCTGGAACAGCATCTTGCCACGCATGATTATCTGGTGGGCGACCGCTTCACCGTAGCCGATCTCAATGTGGCGGAAATCGTTCGTTACGCGCAGGGCCACCAGCCGCTGTTCGATGCCCATCCGGCGCTGAAAGCCTGGCTCGCCCGTTGCCAGGCGCGCACGGCGTTCAAGTCCATGTGGGACAGCCGGACGGCCGAGGCAGCGTAAACGAGCTCTGTGCGCGAGCTGGAGACATCTCTCCATACTCAACGTCATCCTCGGGCCTGTCCCGAGGATCCAACCACGTCTAATAAAATCAATAGGTTGCAGATCCTCGGGACAAGCCCGAGGATGACGATAGCGACTATTAACCCCTCTCCCCCTCCAGCGCCCGCTGCACCGCCGGGCGGTCGTTCATGCGGCGGAAGTGGTCGTGCACTCTCGGGAAGCGGGCAATATCCACACCATCGCTTTCCAGCCAGCCGGACATGACGAAAAGATAGGGATCGGCCACCGAATAGGCCGTGCCCAGAACCCATGGGCCGTGCAGCATGCCGTGCTCGATCAGCTCAAAGCACTCGCCCATATTTTTCGGCACCCTGGCCTTCATGTCCGCAAGCGAGCTATCCTCATTCGCCCAGCGGCTGCCGCGCCGGCCATGGGCGTGGGCAACGTGGACGGTGGAGGAAATGAAGGCATTGAAGGACTGCATCAGCGCGAACTCAAAGGGATCGTCAAGCGGCGCCAGCTTTTTCTCAGGCGCCATCTGGGCGATGAAAGCGAGGATGGCGGGCGTCTCCGTCAGCACGCCGCTCGCCGTTGCCAGTGCCGGCACGCGGCCCTTGGGATTGATCTGCAGAAATGCCTCGGAGCGCTGCTCGCCCTCCGCGAAATTGACGCGGTGGGCCTTGTAAGGCAGGCCGGATTCCTCAAGCACGATATGGCTGGCGCGGGAGCAGGAACCGGGGGAGAAGAACAGTGTGAACATGGATATGCGACCTCCAAAGCAATGAGAGCGCCCACCTGTTGCTCATGCGGACGCCGCGCCTGCCGGCGGCCATGGGATAGCCATCACACGCAGGACACCGCATCATCGTGCCGGTAAACGGCCTCGTCAAAGGTTATTTAAAGCCCGATAACGCTGATATCGCCGACATGGATGCCGTTCCAGTTGCGCATCTGGCGGTTCGCCATGCCTTTTAAAGCCTGCTGCTCGGCACTGCCGTCATCAAAATAGCGGGCAAGCAAGGCCGTGACCATGGCTTCGGCCGCGCGTGTCGTGCCGTCTTCGCATTTCACCGCCATGGCAATCCCCTGATTCGGCAGGGCGGCGATGAAAACGCCTTCCGCTCCGGTCTTGGCGAAAATCTTGCCGGGCGCGATCTGCATCAGCTTCGTGCAGGCGCGACCCGTGCCTGCCACGTAAAAAGGTTCGGCCATGCAGGCCTCGATGAGGCGGCGCGAGGCTTTCGCGCGTTCTGCCTCGAGCCCCCTGCCCGTCGCCATTTTGGCGAAACCATGCGCCAGCCCCTTGAGCGGCACGGCATAGGTGGGAATGGAGCAGCCATCCACGCCGCAATTGTCATGGCCGAGCGCCGCGCCCGTCAGGCTCTCCATCGTGGCGCGGATTTGCCGCTGCAGAGGATGATCGTAACCGACATAGCCTTTGGGATCCGTGCCGGTATGGCAGCAGGCGCAAATGAAGCCGGAATGTTTGCCGGAGCAATTATTGTGAAGCGCCGTCGGCTTTTCCAGCGTGCGGGCCTGATGAATGATGGTTTTCTGGTCCGACGACCAGTGCGCGCCGCATTCCAGCGTGTCGACATCCCGGCCCGCTTTCGCAAGCATGGCGGCGGCGAGTTCCGCGTGGGCGTCTTCACCGGAATGGGAAGAGCAAGCCAGCGCCAGTTCGCGGTTGCCGAAACCGTAGGCATCCGTCGCACCGCTCTCCACCAGCGGCAGCGCCTGCATGGCCTTGCAGGCGGAACGCGGGAAGATCCCGCGCTCAATATCGCCGGCCGAAAACAGCACCCCGCCATCGCCATCCACCACCACGGCAAGACCCTGATGGCGGCTTTCCACGAGATTGCCGCGGGTCACTTCGACGGTAACGGAATTGTTCATTCGTTCAGCCTCAAAAAATTCTGATTTTATGTCGTTGATACCGCAATTGATTTTTCGATGCACGGGGCTATCAGTGAAATTTGCGAAACGTCTGCTGCTGGCGATTGCCGTTATCTATCTGCTACCCGCGCTGGCATCGGCCGGTCTATGGGCCATGAAGGACCATCCGCGCGGCTGGAACGCCGCCAGATGGTCGTCCTCTGGCATGCTGCCGCCAGCGTCGAGCGACGGGCAAGCCGCCATCTACGTCTTTTCCGCCATGACCGGCGGCTTCAAGGGCTCCGTCGCCAGCCATGCCTGGGTCGTGCTGAAGAAGCCTGGTGCCACCACCTATGACCGGTATGACAAGGTGGGCTGGGGCACGCCGATCCGCCATAACGGGTATGCGGCGGATGCCTATTGGTATTCCAACACGCCGCGTCAGGTGGTGGCCATTCACGGCGCGGCGGCGGAAAAGCTCATCCCGAAAATCGAAAAAGCAATTGCCGACTATCCTTATGGCAAGCCGGGTGGTTACCGCATCTATCCCGGCCCCAACTCCAACACCTTCGTTGCCCATGTGCTGCGCAGCGTGCCGGAACTGGGCGTCGTGCTGCCGCCGGATGCGGTCGGCCGCGACTATCTGCCGGATAGCGCGTTTTACCACATTGCCGATGACTGGAAGGATGCAAGCGTCTCCCTTGGCGGGCTGTTCGGCGTTTCGGCCGGCGCGCGCAGCGGTTTCGAGGTCAATTTCCTCGGTCTCGTCGCCGGCATCGATTTCGTCCGGCCGGGAATTAAGATACCGGGGCTCGGTTATTTCGGCGTCGCGGGAATCCGGGCGTAAGCCATTACGTTTCGCTGGCCTGAGCGGCGCGCCGGGCACGGATGCTCTGGGCAATGAAGACGCGCGACAGGCCGTGATAAAGCGGCTCCCGCGAGAAAAGACGCGAGGTCAGATATCCGAGCATTGCCGCAACCATGATGGGAATGACGCCTTCGTGATTGCCGGTCATTTCAAGGATGATGACGAAGGCGGTCATCGGCGCCTGCACGACGCCGGCAAAATATCCCGCCATGCCGACAATGGCGCCGAGGCCGATGCTGGTGCCGAGCAGGCTTGCCATGGTGCTGCCGAAACCGGCGCCCACCGACAGCGACGGCGCGAAGATACCGCCGGGAATGCCCGACATCATAGCAAGAAACGTCGCCGCCAGCTTTTCGATGAAGAAGAACGCCGGTGCGGCCTCTCCTTCGATTGCGGCTCGTGCCTGTTCGTAGCCCGTTCCGAAGGTCGCGCCGCCTGTCGCAATGCCGATGACGGCGGAGGCAAGGCCGCAGGCGGCGGCGACCGCGAGCATGCGTTTCAACGGCATGGTTTGGGCAAAACGGCGAATGCGTGCTGACAGACGCAGGGCGCCGGCGCTGAACAGCGCCCCAAATGCGCCGCCGCCAACACCGCAAATCAGCACCAGCAGCCAGTCCATCATCGTTTTCGCCATGACCGAACTGGTGCCGAAATAGGTATAGCTGCCGACCAGGGCGAGCGATGCAAGACCGGAGAGGATGACCGCGGTCAGCACCAGGCCGTTGGCGCGGGATTCGTAGGTCTTGCTCATTTCCTCGATGGCGAAGACGATGCCTGCAAGCGGCGTGTTGAAGGCCGCCGCAATGCCGGCCGCCGAGCCGGCGAGGATGAGGCCCTTTGCCTGGGCCATGCCGCCCCAACGGGCAGCCTGCAGCATGATGGAGGCCCCGACCTGAACGGTCGGTCCCTCTCGCCCTATGGAAGCGCCGGAGAGAAGGCCGGCGACCGTCAGCACCACCTTGCCGAAAGCGAGTTTCAGCGACAGAAGCCGCGAACGATCCGCATCGTCGCGCAGGTGCCGCGCGGCAATCGCCTGCGGAATGCCGCTGCCACCGGCATTGGGAAAGACCGAGATCGCAAGCCAGGCGCAGAGCGTGAAACCGAGCGGCGTGATGAGGAGCGGCAGCAGAAACGCCCATTCGCCTGCGGATGTCACTGCCGAGAAAAGATGCTGGGCGCGATCCGCCGCCCAGGCAAAAGCGACGCTGATAATGCCGACCGCAATCGCGCCAACCCAGAAAACCGCCCTCGGCTTCCACACCCGCCACGACCCCCAGACGACGCGGGAACGGCGGAGCATCTTCAGCTTCTTGTAATCGGCGGGCATGGCGATCCGGATCGGTGATTGGTGTTCGGCAGAGGTTAAGCCCGTTTATCTGCCTCAAGGCCCGCGATTGCAAGGTTTTGCATTTGACTTATCACTGCCGATGACCGATCTTATGCATCGCAATTGCAACGCAGGAAGACGATCCATGAAAACGGCAACAATTCCTTCGCTGCGGGTGACAGCGGATTTTCGCGAGGCAGCCGAAAGCGTGCTGAAGGACGGCGAGACGCTTTCGGCATTTATGGAAGAAGCCGTGCGCAAGCAGGTGGAAATCCGTAAATCTCAGGCGGAGTTCATCAAGCAGGGGCTTGCAGCGCGCGAAGAATCCAAGCGAACGGGCGTCTATCACAAAGCCGAGGACGTTCTTGCAGAGCTGAAGGCTATGCTTGACGAAAAGCTTGCTGAAGACAACGACAAGTGACATTTCAGGTTTTTCTTGCCGACAGAGCGCGCGACAATATAACACGCCTCTATGCACATCTCCTTCGCCAGGACAAATATGCGGCGAAGCGAGCCTACAGGGCCATCGAAAAAGGAATTGCCGCACTTGCGGATTTTCCGCTGAGCTGCCGGAAAGTAGATGCAGAAAATCCCTTTCTGAGGGAGTTTCTTATTCCATTTGGCTCGTCAGGCTATGTCGTTCTTTTTGAGATAGAAAGTGCCGAGAAAGTAACAATCCTCGCGATCCGCCACCAACGCGAAGATGATTACCATTGATCCTCAGCGGTCGCTGACGGCCGCGCGCGGGTTCGCCCACGGCTCCTGATTGGAGCGCGGCAGCGGGGTTTTGCCAAGGATGTGATCAGCCGCCTTTTCGCCGGTCATGATCGAGGGGCCATTGAGGTTGCCGTAGGTCACATGCGGGAAGATCGAGCTGTCGGCGACCCGCAAGCCCTCCACGCCGATCACCCGGCATTCGGGGTCGACGACCGCCATCGGGTCGTCGCGGTCGCCCATCCGGCAGGTTCCGCAGGGGTGATAGGCGCTTTCCAGATGCTCGCGCAGGAAGGCGTCGATCTGTTCGTCCGTCTCGATGTTTTCACCCGGCTGGATTTCCGGCCCGCGAAAATCGTCGAAGGCTTTCTGGCCGAAAATCTCGCGCGTCAGGCGCACGCAATGGCGGAATTTTTCCCAGTCTTCCGGGTGGCTCATGTAGTTAAAGCGAATGACCGGATCATCCGTCGGATCGGCGGAGCGAAGCGTGACGTTGCCGCGCGATTTCGACAGGTTGTAACCGACATGCGCCTGGAAACCATGGCTTTTCGCTGCCGCCTTGCCGTCGTAGGAGATAGCGACGGGAAGGAAATGATACTGGATGTCAGGCTGTTTCAGACCGGGCGCGGAGCGCAGGAAGGCGCAGGCCTCGAACTGGTTGGAGGCACCGAGCCCGCCTTTCGACAGAAGCCATTGTGCACCGGCCACGCCCTGCCAGAACCATGGCAGCCATGAATAAAGCGAGACCGGCTTGGTGGAGACCTGCTGGAAATAAAACTCCATATGGTCCTGAAGATTGGCGCCGACACCGGGACGATCCGCCTTCACCTCGATGCCCATGTCTTTCAGATGCGCGGCGGGGCCGATGCCCGACAGCATCAGCAGTTTCGGCGAGTTGAAGGAGGAGGCCGAAACGATGACCTCGCGATTGGCCTTTACGGTTTCAACCCCACCCCTGCGCTCGATCTCGACGCCGATGGCACGGCCATTCTCGATGATGACCCTGCGGGCAAACCCATTGACCAGCGTGACGTTGCCGCGTTTCAGCGCCGGTTTCAGATAGGCATTGGCGGCGGACCAGCGGCGGCCATTGTGGATGGTCTGCTCCATCAGGCCGAAACCTTCCTGTTTGGAGCCGTTATAGTCGTCCGTCAGCTCAAAGCCCGCCTGCGCGCCTGCCTGAATGAAGGCGTGAAACAGCGGATTGCTGACCGGCCCGCGCTGCACATGCAGCGGCCCATCCGTGCCGCGCCAGCCCTCTTCGCCACCATGGCTGTGCTCCATGCGCTTGAAATAAGGCAGGACATCCGCATAGGCCCAGCCCTGTGCGCCAAGCTCCTCCCAGCGGTTGAAATCCTCGGCATGGCCGCGCACGTAAACAAGGCCGTTAATGGAGGACGAGCCGCCGATGACCTTGCCGCGCGGCGCGGTGATGCGGCGGTTGTCGAGATTGGGCTCGGGCTCGGAGAGATAACCCCAATTGTAGCGTTTCATGCTCATCGGCCAGGCAAGTGCCGCCGGCATCTGGATGAAGGGGCCGAAATCCGAACCGCCAGCTTCGATGACGATGACAGAATAACGGCCGTCTTCCGACAGGCGGTAGGCGATGGCGGAGCCCGCAGAGCCGGAGCCGACGATGACGTAATCTGCTTGCATTGTTTGCTCCACTGGGGGCTCGGTTCCGATGAATGTATTCGGTTGGGGCTCACCCCCCTCTGTCCTGCCGGACATCTCCCCCTCAAGGAGGGAGATCGGCAAGACGCTCTTTCGTCACTTCAATCTCAAACATCGAGATGGGCGGGACTTCGCCTCGGGTCGATCTCCCCCCTTGAGGGGGAGATGTCCGGCAGGACAGAGGGGGGTGAGCCCCAACCGCCGAACCTAATTAATAAGGCGCGTCCACCTTCCCCGTGCTGACATAAACCGTCTTCAATTCGCTATAATGCTCCAGCGCCGCCGCCGAATTCTCCCGTCCGAAACCGGATTGTTTCGAGCCGCCAAAGGGAATTTCCACCGGGCAGAGATTGTAGGTGTTGATCCAGAGCGTGCCCGCCTCCAGCCCATCCACCACACGGTGGGCGCGGGCGAGGTCGGCGGTAAAGACGCCGCCGGCAAGGCCGAATTCGGTGGCGTTGGCGCGGGCGAGAACCTCGTCCTCATCGTCGAAATCCAGCACGCACATGACCGGGCCGAAGATTTCCTCGCGGGCGATGGTCATGTCGTCGGTGACATCGGCAAAGACAGTCGGCTGAACATAGGCGCCCTCACCCGCGACATTGTTGGGAATGCCGCCGCCGGTGATCAGCGTTGCACCCTCTGCCTTGCCCTTTTCGATATAGGACAGAACTTTTTCCTGCTGGGCCTTGGAGACCAGCGGACCGAGATGGGTGGCGTAATCAAGGGGATCACCAAGGATCATCGCTTCGGTGCGGTTCTTCAGGTTTTCGAGGAAACGCTCCTTCGCCTTTTTCTGCACGAAGACACGCGTGCCGTTCGAGCAGACCTGGCCGGAGGAATAGAAGTTGCCGAGCATGGCCCCACCGACGGCACTTTCAATATCGGCGTCGTCGAAGACGATCATCGGCGACTTGCCACCGAGTTCCATCGTCACATGTTTCAGATGCCCGGCAGCGGCGGCCGCCACCTTGCGGCCGGTCGGCACCGAGCCGGTGAGAGAGACCTTGGCGACATCGGGATGATTGACCAGAAGTGGGCCGGTATCGCGATCACCCTGAATGACGTTGAAGAGGCCTTTTGGCAGGCCCGCCTCGATCAGGATTTCGGCGATCTTCAGGGCACCGAGCGGGGTGTTTTCCGAGGGCTTGAAGACCATGGCATTGCCGGCGACGAGGGCCGGTGCAGCCTTCCAGCAGGCAATCTGCTGCGGATAGTTCCAGGCGCCGATACCAACGCAGACACCGAGCGGCACACGCTTGGTGTAGGCGAAATCGCCGCCGAGCGGGATGTAATCGCCATTCAGCGCCGAAGGTGCGATGCCGCCGAAAAACTCGAAGGCATCGGCGCCGGAGGTGGGATCGGCGACGATGGTTTCCTGGATTGGCTTGCCGGTATCCAGCGTCTCGAGCGTGGAAAGCGCATCGTTGCGTTCGCGCATGATATCGGCGGCGCGCTTGAGGATGCGGCCGCGGGCCATGGGGCTCATCGCCGCCCATTCCTTCTGGGCGCGCTTGGCCGAAGCGATGGCGCGCTCGACGATGGCGGGCGTTGCCGCGTGCAGTCTTGCAATCACCTCGCCCGTTGCAGGGAAGATGCTTTCGAACGGCGTGCCGGTATTGTCCTCGACATAATCCCCGTCGATGAAATGCGAGGCTTTCGGCTGCGCCTTGAGCGGCGTCGCAATGGTCATGTCGAAGTCTCCTAGAGAGTGCGGATGGACGGCTTGGCGCGCTGTCCATCGGGAAAGGATTTAAGCTGCATGTCGAAATAATCCTCGACAAGCGCCGGCGCGGAAGCGAGGCCAAGCGGGGCGGAACGCAGGCTGTGGCGGATATAAAGCCCGTCGATCAGGGCGGCTGCCCCTTCGGCGATACGCGCGGCATCGTCGGGCGGGCAAAGCCGGTTGAGGCTCGCCATGAGATTGGAGCGCAGGCGGCGGGAATAAATGACCAGCAGGCGGCGCGTTTCTTCCGAGCGCTGCGCCTCGACGTAAAAGGCAAGCCAGGCCGCTACCGTTTCGGGCGTGAACTGGTCACTCTGGAAGGAGACGTGCACGATGGCGCTCAGCTTTTCACGCGGACCGGAGGCACGGATCAGTGCCGCCACGGCATCGCGCCTCAGATCACGCAGCAGGCTGCGGATGGTTTCCAGAAGCAGCTGCTGCTTGCTGCCGAAATAATGATGCGCAAGCGCTGCCGACACGCCCGCTTCCCGGGCGATATCAGACATTGTCACATTCAGTGAACCATGGTGGCCTATGGTGCGCAACGCCGCATCCACAAGCGCCTTGCGGCGCAAAGGCTCCATTCCGATCTTGGGCATAAGCATCTCCTTGACGGACGGCAAATTATTCTTGATTGAGTGATCAATCAATAAAAAATGCGCCATTTTATGTCGCGGATTTGCGATGGATCATATTTTCCGCCGCGGGCTGTCACTATGATCGTCAGGAAGCACGCGAGGCGTGCTTGAAATCTCCGTGCCCCAGAGGGCTCACGGGGGAAAAACTAAACCGTGATATACTGCGAATTGGGAATGAGACGCGTTTCGTGGTATGGTGTCTGGTGATACAAATTTCGCTGGAAGCGGCGCCAGACGAAAACATAAGAACGCCCGCACATAGACCGTAATGGCAGCCTTCTCAAAAAGTCTGCCGGAATTCTAAACGACGGTTAAGGGAGTGATATCATGCCAATGGTGACAGTATCGATTTCCCCGGAACAGGCAGCAAGAATGCGCGAAGCCGTGAACTGCGGGGCTTATGCTTCCGGCAGCGAGGTTGTGAGGGAAGCGCTGAGATTATGGGCGGCATCGGCCGCACATGGCACAGGCGCAAATTCCACACAGCCCGTCGAGGCAGACCGAGAACGTCTGAACGTGGCGGAACTTTATGCCGCGCATAGCGGGCATATCCGCCGGGCATGAGACCCGGCGCTGCGGCCCTATGTAATTGCACGGGGCCGTTACAAAACCTTCATTAAAGCTTCACAGTCGTGAAAGCTTTTGTTGACCTGTAATCTGCAATTGTTCACCGCAAAAGAGACGGGATCCCCCAAGGTTAGCCATCGAGGGGACGGACAATAGCGGAGAAACAGAAATGCAGGCCGTCGCGCTAGAGAACGATGTCATCAGGCGTTTTGCCTCCGGGCAGATGTTTCCGATGGCGAAACTGGTGCTGGAAACGGCGTTCCAGCCGATTGTGGAAGCGACGACGGGCACGATTTTCGGTTATGAATCGCTGATGCGCGGCCATGACCGGCTTGGTTTTTCCAGTCCGCTGGCGCTTCTCGACCAGGCCGCCGCGGATGGCGAGTTGAAGGCCTTCGAGCAGATGCTGGCAAGCCGGGCGCTCGCGAAATTTTCCACCCTGCCCGACTTCTCCTCCGCCACGCTTTTCCTCAATCTCGATGTGCGGCTCATTCCGCACGGCGATGTCATTCTCGACAAGCTCGTCGGCCATCTGGCCCGGGCGGGCATTCCCGCCTCCTCCATCTGCTTTGAGCTTTCCGAACGGTTCGACAATACCAGCGTGCCGGAATTTACGTCGCTGATCGCCCGCATGCGCAAGGAAGGCTTTAAGCTGGCGATCGACGATTTCGGCGCCGGCCACGGCGAGATGAAGCTGCTCTGCGACTTCCCGCTGGATTACCTCAAGATCGACCGGCATTTCATCTCCGGTATCGACCATTTGCCGCGCAAGCAGCATCTGGTGCGCAACATCGTCAATATCGCCCATGTTCTCGGCGTCAGGGTGATTGCGGAAGGTATCGAAACGGAAGCGGAATTCCTCTCCTGCCGCGAATTCGGCGTCGATCTGGTGCAGGGCTGGCTTATCGCCAAGCCGACGGTCTTCACCAGCGAATTGCCCGAAAGTTTTCCGCACCTCAACCGCGTGGGCGTGGCGCGACGCAACAGCCAGACGCTGGACGAGATTCTGATCCGCCGGGAAATCGAGCGCCTCCCTACCGTGTTCGAACATGACAGCGTCGACAGCGTCTTCGAACTCTTTCGCAGAAATCCGCAGCAGGCCTTCTTCCCGGTTCTCAACGCCAATGGCGAACCGCGCGGCGTCATCAACGAATATCACCTCAAGGAATATATCTACCGGCCCTTCGGCCGCGATCTGCTCAAGAACAAGATCTATGAGCGCACCATTTCCCATTTCGTCGATCCTGCGCCGATCGTCGGCCTCGATGCGGATGCGGACCAGCTGATGAACATGTTCGCCAGCATGGGTGGCAGCGCCTGCATCATCCTGACCGAAAACATGCGATATGCCGGCATCGTTTCGGCCGCGTCACTGATCAAGGTCATCAATGAAAAACAGCTGAAGATGGCGCAGGACCAGAACCCGCTGACGGCGCTGCCCGGCAACCGGGCGATTGGCGGCTTCATTGCCGACAGTTGCAGCGACGGCGACGAGACGCGTTTCTTCTGCTATTGCGACTTCGACAATTTCAAACCCTTCAACGACAAATACGGCTTCAACGCCGGCGACCACGCCATCACCCTGTTTTCGGCGCTGATGCGCCGCTACTTCTTCGCCGGCGATTGCTTCCTTGGCCATATCGGCGGCGACGATTTCTTCATCGGCGTGCGTGACTGGTCGGTGGAGGAACTGATGGAAATCCTGGAGCGGCTGCTCAGCGATTTTCACGACGACGTCGCCGGGCTTTATTCGGACGAAGACCGTGCCGCCGGATGCATGAAGGGCCAGGACCGCAACGGCAATGAACGGGATTTTGCGCTGCTGCGCTGCTCCATCGGCGTTCTTACTTTGCCGAAGGGATCGATCATCGCCAATCCCGAGCGGATCGGCAGCGAGATTGCCAGCGTCAAGGCGGCCGCGAAGGAGAACGAAGGCGGCCTCGTCGTCAGGGTATTCGGCGAGGCAAATTGACACCAGTGACAAACGGCCTCCTTCCCTCAAGCGCACATCTGACCTACATCTTCAGGTGACGCCGACAAGTGAGGAGTTGCCCCTACCCATGTCCGACACCAAGATCCTGCCCGAAACAATGCGCTTCATCGATCTTCCGTCCCATGGCGGCCCGGAAGTGATGCAGTCTTCAAAAGCACCTTTGCCGAAACCCGCCCGAGGGGAGATTCTCGTTGAGGTCGAGGCGGCGGGGGTTAACCGTCCAGACGTCGCGCAGAGACAGGGCATCTATCCGCCACCCAAAGGTGCAAGCCCCATCCTCGGGCTGGAAATCGCCGGCGAGGTCGTTGCACTCGGAGAGGGCGTCGATGAGTTCAAGCTCGGCGACAAGGTCTGTGCGCTCGCCAATGGCGGCGGTTACGCGGAATATTGCACCGTTCCCGCCGGGCAGGCCCTGCCCTTCCCCAAAGGTTACGACGCCGTCAAAGCTGCCGCACTGCCGGAAACCTTCTTCACCGTCTGGGCCAATCTCTTCCAGATGGCTGGCCTGACGGAAGGTGAGACAGTGCTCATCCACGGCGGTACCAGCGGCATCGGCACAACGGCGATCCAACTTGCGAAAGCCTTTGGCGCAGAGGTTTATGCCACGGCGGGCTCAGCGGAAAAATGCGAGGCCTGCGTGAAGCTCGGCACTAAGCGCGCGATCAACTACCGCGAGGAGGATTTCGCCGAAATCGTGAAATCCGAAACCGGCGGCAAGGGCGTCGATGTCGTTCTCGACATGATCGGTGCGGCCTATTTCGAAAAGAACCTTGCGGCCCTCGCCAAGGATGGTTGCCTCTCCATTATCGCCTTTCTGGGTGGTGCGACAGCCGAGAAGGTCGACCTGCGACCGATCATGGTCAAACGCCTCACCGTCACGGGCTCCACCATGCGCCCCCGAACGGCCGACGAGAAGCGCGCCATCCGCGATGAGCTTGTCGAGCAGGTCTGGCCGCTCATCGAAAGCGGAAAGGTCGCGCCTGTGATCAACCGCGTGTTCACGCTGGAAGAGGTCGTGGACGCGCACCGGTTGATGGAAAGCAGCAATCATATCGGCAAGATCGTGATGAAGGTGTCGTGACGAGTGCCTCTTGCATTAATGACGAATCGTACTACCTTCTAATTATGTTCAACGTATCGGAAGGAGGTGATCCAATGTCTAGTGAGATTTCGGTCTCTGGTGCAGGCAATGGAAAGGGTGGTTTTGCGACGGGGCAACCCTCGGCGTAAACTTCTTTGCCTTCGGAACGTTGAGAAACAGTCCCGGGTCTGTAAACAGGACCAAACTCATGGAAGGGTCGCTTTGGCGGCCCTTTTCCGTTTGTGCATATTGCTTCGTCGATTGGAGAAACCCGCGCCTCGAATGACGGTGCGGCTCTCTCGCGACGAGAAGAACTCCTTTCAGCCCAAGGACTTGAGTTGGCTGGATACCAGCTCAAGGCCGGTATGGCGGAGAACTAAAGGATGTCTGCCTAAACTGTGCAGCGGTTTTGGGAGACATGCAAAAAAAGATCTGAAGCGCGTCGCATAAATCACATCACAGTACACCGCAGTGAAATCATCGACGGTGCTGGGTGTCGTTACCCCCCTCTGTCCTGCCGGACATCTCCCCCTCAAGGGGGGAGATTGGCAAGAGGCTTTCTCGCTGCTTCATTCTCAACCGTCGAGAGGTGCGAAACCTTGCCACGGAACGATCCCCCCCTTGAGGGGGAGATGTCCGGCAGGACAGAGGGGGGTAATGACACCCAGCACCGTCGATGATTTCAACCGCGGTGTACTGTGATCTGATTTATGCGACGCGCGTTAGAGAGCGACAAATCAGCGACCGTCGTTTACGGTCACCTCTCCCTATTTCTTGCCAAACACCTTCCATCGCGTCGGGCGGAAACGCAGTTCCGCCCCCACGGCCACGGCAGCGTTGAGCGGTACCTCGATTTCGAGGTGATAGGGCTCATGGCCGTTATTGGCAATGTCGATTTCGGCGATGCGGGTGCCCGCGAGGCGGCGACAGGTGGTGACCTTGCCGTAAAGCGCATCCTTCTCGTCCGTCAGCACCACATCTTCCGGGCGGAAGAACAGCTCGCCCTCGCCTGTGCCACCCTCGTTTATACCGATGCTTTCGCCCTGGAACAGCACATGGCCGTCCCGGATCGTCACGGGCAGGCTGGAGGATTCGCCAATGAAGGAGAAAACAAAAGGAGAGTTGGGTGTATCGTAGACATCGTCTGCCGTGCCGACCTGTTCGATCTTGCCCTGGCTCATGACAACGACGCGGTCGGCGAGTTCGAGTGCTTCTTCCTGATCATGGGTGACGAAGACGGTGGTATGGCCGGTGCGGTCGTGGAATTCACGCAGCCAGCGGCGCAACTCCTTGCGCACCTTGGCGTCGAGTGCGCCGAAGGGTTCATCCAGAAGCAGCACCTTCGGCTCGATGGCGACGGCGCGGGCAAGCGCCACGCGCTGGCGCTGGCCGCCGGAAAGCTGGGTCGGATAGCGTTTTTCGAGGCCGGTCAAATGCACCATGTCGAGAAGCTCGGATACGCGCCTACGGATTTCTGCCTTGGGCGGACGGGTGGCGGAAGGGCGCACTTTCAGGCCGAAGGCGATGTTGTCGGCAACCGTCATGTGGCGAAACAGCGCATAGTGCTGAAACACGAAACCGACATTGCGCTCCTGCACGGTGCGATGCGAGGCATCCTCATCACCGAAATAGATATGGCCCTGCGTTGGCTGTTCGAGGCCGGCGATCAGACGCAATAGCGTCGTCTTGCCGGAACCGGAAGGACCGAGCAGTGCGATCAGCTCGCCCGAGCGTATATCGAGCGACACGTCGTTCAGCGCCGGAAACCGATCGAACTGCTTGGTGATGCCGGAAACTTTCACTTCCATGAAGATGCCTTTCAATGCTTGCCGGCTGCGTTGCCCGCGCCAAAGCGTATTTCGAGAATGGTTTTGAGAACGAGCGTCACCAGCGCGAGGCCTGCAAGCAGTGTCGCTACGGCGAAAGATGCGCCGATATTGTACTCATTATAGAGTATCTCGACATGCAGCGGCATGGTGTTGGTCTCGCCGCGGATGTGGCCTGATACGACGGACACGGCGCCGAACTCGCCCATGGCGCGGGCGTTGCAGAGCAGCACACCGTAAAGCAAGCCCCATTTGATATTCGGCAGCGTCACATACCAGAAGGTTTGCCAGCCGGATGCGCCAAGCGAAATCGCCGCCTCCTCGTCGCCATTGCCCTGATCCTGCATCAGCGGGATCAGTTCGCGCGCGACGAAGGGAAAGGTGACGAAGATGGTAGCTAGCACGATGCCCGGGACCGCAAACAGGATTTCGATGCCGTAACTCTTCAACCATGGTCCGAGCACGCTGTGAGCGGAAAACAGGATGACATAGACGAGGCCCGATATGACCGGCGAGATCGAGAACGGCAGGTCGATCAGGGTGATCAGGAACGCCTTGCCCTTGAATTCGAATTTGGCGATCGCCCAGGCGGCGGCAACCCCGAAAACGACGTTGAGCGGCACCGAAATGGCGGCGACGAGCAGCGTCAGGCGGATGGCCGACAGCGCATCTGGTTCGACGATGGCATCCCAGAAGGAATCCGCGCCCTTGCGGAAGGCTTCGAAGAAGACCGAGACAAGCGGCAGCACCAGGAAGGCCGCGAGGAACAGGAAGGCAACGGCGATCAGCGCCAGCCGCGCGGGAAGGCTTTCGCTTGCGGGATCGCGGAATGGCCGGGGAGACGTGCGGGAAGCGGTCTCAGACATAACCGTACCTCTTGCGGCTCCAGGCCTGAATGAGATTGATGAGGAACAGCATGGCAAACGAGATGATCAGCATGATGGTGGCGATGCCGGTGGCTGCCGCATAATTGAATTCCTCTAGCCGGATGACGATGAGGAGCGGTGCGATTTCCGAGACGTAAGGGATATTGCCGGCGATGAAGATGACCGAACCATATTCGCCAACGCCACGCGCGAAGGCGAGCGCAAAACCCGTGAGGATGGCGGGCGTGAGGCTTGGCAGCAGGACCCGGGTGATGGTCTGGAAACGGTTGGCGCCAAGCGTTGCTGCCACCTCCTCCACCTGCCGGTCGATCTCTTCCATGACCGGCTGCACCGTGCGCACCACAAAGGGCAGGCCGATGAAGATCAGCGCGATGACGATGCCGGTTGGCGTAAAGGCGATCTTGATGCCGAATGGTTCGAACAGCGAACCGACCCAGCCGCGATTGGCGTAAAGCGTGGTGAGCGCGATACCTGCCACCGCCGTTGGCAGGGCGAAGGGCAGATCGACGATGGCATCGACGAAACGGCGACCGGGGAAACGATACCGTGTCAGCACCCAGGCGACGATGACGCCGAAAACGGCATTGACCAGCGCGGCAATGAAGGCCGTGCCGAAGCTGACACGCAGCGCATTCAGCGTGCGGCTATCGGTGGCAATCGCAATGAAATCTGCAAAACCGAGTTTCGCCGTGGACCAGACAAGGCCGCCGAGCGGAATAAGAATGATGAGAAACAGATAGGTGACAGTGTAACCAAACGTCAGGCCGAAGCCGGGTATGACGCTCGACTGCCGCCATTTCCACCTGTTTCCGGATGTATTATTGCTCATCAAGGCTCCGGATAATCTTTGTTTTTGTACATTTCCAGGACAGGAAACCGGGGTCCACTTTTCCTGGAAATGCCCTCTGGGAGCCGGCGTTCCCCGGCGTTTATTATAAAGTATCGACCGGCACAGTGTCCGGTCGATGATGTTGTTATTCTATCTTGTCCCTGCGGAGGGGGTGATCGCGTTTCACCCTATCATCCGCTTACTTCGCGGGCTTGTAAATCTGGTCGAAGATGCCGCCATCGCCAAAATGTTCTGGCTGCGCCTTGGCCCAACCACCGAAGATCGGGTCGTCGATGGTGACGAGCTTGATATCAGGCAGCTGCTTCAACAGGTCCTTGGAGACGACTGCAGGGTTGGACGGACGATAGAAGTGCTTCGCCGCAATATTCTGGCCCTCATCGGAATAGAGATATTGCAGATAGGCTTCCGCCGCCTTGCGGGTGCCCTTGGCGTCGACATTGGCGTCAACCACGGCGACCGGCGGTTCGGCGAGGATCGAGATCGGCGGCACGACGATATCGAAGGCGTCAGCGCCGAATTCCTGACCGGCGAGATAGGCCTCGTTTTCCCAGGCCAGCAGCACGTCACCGATCTGGCGCTGTGCGAAAGTGACGGTGGAGCCACGGGCGCCGGTATCGAGAACCGGGGCGCGCTTGTAGAGATCACCGACATAGGCCTTGATCTTGTCCTGATCGCCCTTGAACTCTTCATTCGCCCAGGCCCAGGCAGCAAGATAATTCCAGCGGGCACCGCCCGATGTCTTCGGGTTCGGCGTGACGATCTGCACGTCGCCCTTCACCAGATCTCCCCAGTTATGGATGCCCTTCGGGTTGCCCTTGCGCACCAGGAAGACGATTGTGGAGGTATAGGGCGAGGAGTTGTGCGGCAGACGGGTGCGCCAGTCCTTGTTGATCTTGCCGGAATTCTGGACGATGGCGTCGATATCGCTCTGCAATGCGAGCGTGACAACATCCGCTTCCAGACCGTCGATGACCGAGCGCGCCTGCTTGCCGGAACCGCCATGCGATTGCTGGATGGTGAGGTCTTCACCGGTGTCGGCCTTCCACTTCTTGGCGAAGGCTTCGTTGAAATCCTTGTAGAGTTCACGGGTCGGATCATAGGACACGTTGAGCAGCTTGGTCTGCGCGGCGGCCGAGCCAACGCCGCCGAGTGCCAGTGAAAGGCCGAGAGCGACAGCGCTCAAACCGGACAGAAGTTTGGACATCGGTATTCCCTCCTGATTGCGATGGTTTAACTCTACTGGACCGGTAGAGTTGGTCAATGAGGCCGAATACGATCGAAAAAGTGTTTCCCGAGAGCGTTTTCCCGGGCAACAAATACAGCGCAGCATAAGCGAAAGGCGCAACAAGCGTCGTGTAAAACTTTGCTGAATGCAAAACCGTTTCACATTTTTGACGATTTTTTGCCGCGATGGCGAAAAATATTATGGGGTTTTAGACAATTTTTTCGTCAGGCCGTCAAAAGCTCGGGCACTTCGACACCCGCCACCGCATCCGCAACGGTGGTGTTGAACAGGATGTTGCGGGTGGCATCGGCCACGCGGGCGAAGACGTGGCGGATCTCGCACTGCTTCTCGCCGTCGCAATCCTCACAACGGCGATAGGCGGTCTGCGACAGGCAGGGCAAGGGCGCAAGCGGCCCGTCGATGAGGCGTAGCACTTCGCCAAAGGTGATGTCTGACGCCGGGCGCGCCAGAAGATAACCGCCCTGCTTGCCGCGCCGGCTTTCGACGATCCGTTCCTTCTTCATTTCGAGAAGGATCTGTTCGAGAAATTTTTTTGGAATGGCCTGTTCGCGGGCAATGTCGGAAATCTGCACGGGACAGCCGCCGTCGGCCTTTGCCAGCGAAAGAAGCGCCCTCAGCGCATATTTTGCCTTCTGCGAAATCATCGTAAAACCAGTAGACCACAAGCCCGGATACCCGGCAATTCCCGCTTAGCGCAGAAGTTGTCACAATTCAAATCCAAGCTGCAAAGAAGGTGAACGGGCATCTTTTGCTCATAGACCGTGCGCGTGAGGCATTTTTGCTCTGAAGTGCAGCGCACAAAGACTGTCATTTCTGTTCGCATAGCCGGATTTCAACAATAATCGGTCATGGAAATCCCGGACGTGACAATGACCATCAATTCAGCAAATGCTTCTGCCGATACCGCATCCCTCGACGCCACGCTTGCCGGGCTCGATCTTGCGGGACGTCTCTCTTTCGTTGCCGGCCTCGGCGGGCGCACGGTCTTCACCACCAGCCTCGGCATCGAGGATCAGGTCATCACCGCCGCCATCGGTACGCATCGTCTGCCGATTGATGTCGTGACGCTGGAAACCGGGCGGCTGTTCAAGGAAACCGTCGATCTCATCGATGAAACCGAAGAACGTTTCGGCATTGAAATCCGCCGTTTCCGCCCCGAACAGGACGATATCGACGCCTATGCAGCGAAGTATGGTCTCAACGGCTTTTACGAGAGCGTCGAAGCGCGCCACGCCTGCTGTCATGTCAGAAAGCTGATCCCGCTTGGCAAGGCACTGGAGGGTGCATCTTTCTGGATCACCGGGCTCCGTCGCGGCCAGTCCGGCAATCGCGCCACGACCCCATTCGCCGAGTTCGACGCTGAGCGTAATCTTATCAAGATCAATGCTTTGGCCGACTGGGACATCGAACAGATCAGGGCCTATGTCGCCGAGGAAAACATCCCCGTCAACCCGTTGCATCAGCGCGGTTACCCCTCCATCGGCTGCGAGCCGTGTACGCGCGCCATCAAGCCCGGCGAGCATGAGCGCGCCGGACGATGGTGGTGGGAGAACGACGAGAAGCGCGAATGCGGTCTTCACGTCGCCGGTGCGGAGCAGACACCCGCCGTTTCCGCCATCCCGCAACGATAATCATTCAGTTCATCTCCCGGAGTTCACAATGTCCAACGCAGTCCACGAGACGGACAGCAAGAATACTGTCGCATCCAAGCCGCCGCTCGATCCGCATCTGAAGGCGCTTGAAAACGAAGCTATTCATATTTTCCGCGAAGTCGCCGCCGAATTCGATAATCCTGTGATGCTCTATTCCATCGGCAAGGATTCGTCCGTGCTGCTGCACCTGGCGCGCAAGGCATTCTTTCCCGGGCGCATTCCCTTCCCGCTGCTGCACGTCAATACCGGCTGGAAGTTCAAGGAAATGATCGAGTTCCGCGACAATATCGTGAAGGAATACGATCTAGACCTGATTTCATACACCAACCCGCGCGGCGCGTCGGAAAACGTCACCCCCTTCACCCATGGATCGGCGCTCTACACCGACATCATGAAGACGGAAGCGCTGCGTCAGGCGCTGGATGCCGGCCAGTTCGACGCCGCCTTCGGCGGCGCACGACGCGACGAAGAGGCGAGCCGCGCCAAGGAACGCATCTATTCCTTCCGCACGCCCGACCATAAATGGGATCCGCGCAACCAGCGCCCGGAGCTGTGGAACATCTATAACGGCATGGTCCGCAAGGGCGAAAGCGTGCGCGCCTTCCCGCTTTCCAACTGGACCGAAGTCGATATCTGGCGTTACATCGAGGCGGAAAACATTCCGCTGGTGCCGCTCTATTACGCTGCCGAGCGCCCCTATATCGAGCGCGACGGCATGATGATCCTTGCCGAGGACGAGCGCCTTGAACTGCTGCCGGGTGAAGAGATCAAGCATGGCTCGATCCGCTTCCGCACGCTCGGCTGCTTCCCGCTGACCGGCGCCATCCGCTCCGAGGCCGCAACGCTTCAGGACGTCATCGCCGAACTCGAAATCGCCACCGTCTCCGAGCGGCAGGGCCGAGCGATTGACCGCGACCAATCCGGCTCCATGGAGAAAAAGAAGCGCGAGGGCTATTTCTGATGAGCGCTGCAGCTGCCAACACCCCCTCCTCTTCCGCCACCATCCTGCCCTTTGCAGAACATTCGAAGGTGGCGCGCGACACGCGTCCGCTACGCCTCATCACCTGCGGCAGCGTGGATGATGGCAAATCGACCCTGATCGGCCGTCTCCTCTGGGACACCAAGGCCGTCAAGGAAGATCAGGCCGCCACGTTGCACCGTGACAGCGGCAAGCAGAACGATCTCGGCCTGCCCGATTTCGCGCTGCTGCTGGATGGTTTGCAGGCCGAGCGCGAACAGGGCATCACCATCGATGTCGCCTATCGTTATTTCGCCACCGACCGGCGCGCCTTCATCGTTGCCGATACGCCCGGCCATGAACAATATACCCGCAACATGGCGACCGGCGCTTCCACGGCCGATCTGGCCGTGCTGCTGGTCGATGCGCGCACCGGCATTCTGGAACAGACCCGCCGCCACGCCACCATTGCGGCGCTGATGGGCATCCGGCAATTCGTGCTGGCGGTCAACAAGATCGACCTGACGAACTACGACAAGGCCGGTTTCGAACTGATCGCCCACGAGTTCCGCGATTTCGCCTCCGATCTCGGCATCAAGCAGATCACCGCGATTCCGATGTCGGCGCTGAAGGGTGAAAACGTCGTGCTGTCCGGCAAGGCCTCCATGCCCTGGTATGAAGGCCCGACGCTGGTGGAGACGCTGGAGCTTGCCACCGTCCGCTCCACGCAGTCCGGCGGTTTCCGCCTGCCCGTACAGCGCGTGTCGCGGCCAGGTGAAAGCTTTCGCGGTTATCAGGGCACGGTTGCCGGCGGTTCTGTAAAGCCCGGCGACAGCGTTGTCGTCCTGCCCTCGGGCATGGTCGCCAATGTCAAGCAGATCGTCACCTTCGATCTGGTGCGCAACGCCGCCGTGGCCGGTGATGCCGTTACGCTGGTGCTCGATCGGCAGGTGGATGTCTCCCGCGGCGACATGATCGTGTCCATCGAGGCACAACCGCTCACGGGACTTGCTTTTGACGCGCAGATCGTCGCCCTGCAGCCGGGCGGCATCGAGGCCGGCAAACGCTACTGGCTGAAAAGCGCCAGCCGCCGCCAGCGCGTCAGCGTCCAGCCCGTCAGCCAGCTCAACCTTCGGGAAGGCGAATGGCAGGCGCATGAGACGTCGCTGCCGATGAACGCCATCGGCAAGGTGCGTCTCTCCTTCGACGAGACGGCGATCTTCGATCCCTATGAACAGAACCGGGCGACCGGCTCCTTCATCCTGATCGACCCTGACACCAACAATACGGTGGCGGGCGGCATGATCTCGGCCAAGCGCAGCACAGGTGCGACGGAGGAACAGGGGGACCGCGTCATCCTCTCTCTGCCCGCCGGTCTGGCGGAAAAGCTGCTGGCCGGAGAACTGCTCGCCAAGCACCGCGACGAGATCGACATCCGCCGCACGGATGCGGCGACAGCTTCACGGCTCATCGGCGATCTCGACTGAAAATCCCCACATGAACGGCAAAAGGCGACCACGGTGTGGTCGCCTTTTTGTTTGGTCCGTCGTCAGATGCGACTTAAAATACGAACATATAAAGCAGAATGATCACGACGACCGGAACGCCCATCGCCCACAGTGCAATACCCTTCAGCATGTTATCCTCCATCGTTGTTATGGATAGATAACGGCTGAGCGCGCTTTCCGATCCATGAGCCCCTGATTTTTACAGGTTGTTTCTCAGTCTTTGGCAAAGCCGTTCGTTCATTTGACGTTCATGTGCAAAAAGCGAATTTGCGCGCGGTCGCTCCGCCAAGCGACCCAACAGAGGCTCGTTGTTCGAGAGAACAGCGGGCCTCTTTTTTGATCGCGACAAATTGATGACCACGACAGCCCCTGAAATTCGGGGCGCAAGGCGATGACGGGTAACTTCTGAGGTTGTGGATCGGAATCGAGGCTTTTAAGACTTTCAGATGTCGCGCGTCCCCTGAAACAAGGCCGCCGCGACATTGAGGCCTGGCGCTTGGCGGAGCGACGGGCCTCTTTCGTTCGGGTGACCGGCTGCGGCGTTTAAAAGCCGGCCGAAACGGGCTTATTGGCGTGCCCATGCTGGCGTTGATGTTCATGAGGCCGCTGCATGCTCGGCATTACCAGCGATGAATTCTAAGGAATATATCTGCACAACGCTTCAGAATTCCAGCAAAGTGCTGCAAACGCATTCTGAAGCCGTGCGCAATCTGTGCGCATAGGCAAAAACGGCTATATTTTAATGGGAAGATAAAACGCCAGAAAGCCTGACACACAAGGCTTCAAGCTGGTCGGAGTGAGAGGATTCGAACCTCCGACCCCGTCGTCCCGAACGACGTGCGCTACCAGACTGCGCTACACTCCGTGACCAGCAGCGCGTCTATAGACCAGCCTCCGGCATTCGACAAGCGGCTTATTGCATTTTTTATGACAAGTTTTTGCCGTCCCGTGCAACAGCCCCGTCAAGCACCCGCAGAGTGCGGCGGAAGGGCAGAAAACGTTACAAAAAAGCAATTGTGGCAGGAAATTTTCGTCAAGCCGCACACCTCCCCTGCCCCCCGCCGCCAAATCTGCTAGGGGAACGGAATGACCGGCGGGAAGCCGGACACGGCACAAAGGACATTTCACCATGCTATTTCGCAGCGTAACGCTCGCAGCGTTTGCCATTGCGCTCTCCGCCTGCACCACCTCCACCGGTGGCTCCGCACCCACATTTGCCCAGAAGAGCCCGGTCGAGACCCGCTGGGTCGGCCAGTCAGCCGGTATTTTCTTCGCAAAATTCGGCCCGCCGCTGAGCGACACGGAAACCGGCAGCTCCACTGTCTATAACTGGCGCGGCGGCTACAAGAAGGCCACCATTCCGGCCAAGTTCGAAGAAGGCAAGGATGGCAAGAAGGGTCGCCAGATCTCGCCGGCCCGCAGCGCTTCGCTCTCCTGCACTGTGCAGCTGGTTGTTTCCAGCGACTACAAAATCACTGCCGTACGCACGGTCTCCGACCGCCCCGGCGTCAACGGCCCGAGCTATTGCGCGGAATTCCTCGCCGCAAACTGAGCTGTCGGCCTCAGAGCGAACACAACAAGGCCCGTCCGCAACGGCGGGCCTTTCACTTTTCCGGGATTATCGTCATTTTTTCTGAAATAAATCGGCCCGCAGTAGCGCCGCGCCACCCATCCTGGCCGGCAAAATACGGCCGGGCGCGCTTTTCGCCATATCCGGCCGATAGAACTCTTTCAACCGTTTGAAAGCATCGCCTAATCTTCACCGTGCTGAAAATGACAATTCGCAAACGTCCAAAATTCGCGCCAGCGACCATATGTCCCGGTCAAATTCCCGCAAAAACGCTTGAACTGGAGTAAACGGGCCCGGGTTGTGCCGCCATGCGCTTTGCTATAACGGGGCGATCGGGAGGAGTGTTTTTAACACAAAACAAGAATCAGGTATGGCCGTGACTCCCATCGATCAAGACAAATCCCAGCTCACTGATCTCTCCCATGCATTTCCGCTGAACCGCCGACAGGTTCTGGGCGGCGCGCTCGCCGGAATTGCCGCAGCGGCGCTGCCCTCTGCACCGCTTCTCGCCAATATGGCTGCCAAGAAGGTCGATGTGCTCCTCATCGGCGGCGGCATCATGAGCGCGACGCTCGGTGTGTGGCTTCGCGAACTGGAGCCCACCTGGTCGATGCAGATGCTGGAGCGGCTGGATGGCGTGGCGCTTGAAAGCTCCAACGGCTGGAACAATGCCGGCACCGGTCACTCCGCGCTTGCCGAACTGAATTACACGCCACAAGACGACAACGGCAACATCAAGATCACGCAAGCCGTCAACATCAACGAATCCTTCCAGATTTCCCGGCAGTTCTGGGCATGGCAGGTGCGCAACGGCGTTTTGAAAAACCCGCGCTCCTTCATCAACCACACACCGCATATGAGCTTCGTCTGGGGTGACGAGAATGTCGCCTATCTGGAAAAGCGTTATCAGGCACTGAAGGCCAGCCCACTTTTCGCCGGCATGGAATTCTCCACCGATCCGGAACAGATCAAGAAGTGGGTGCCGCTGATGATGGAGGGCCGTGATCCCTCCCAGAAGATCGGCGCAACCTGGTCGCCGCTCGGCACCGACATGGAATTCGGCGAAATTACCCGTCAGTTCGTCTCGCATCTGCAGAGCGACCAGAATTTCGACCTGCAGGTCAATAGCGAGGTCTCCGACATCCAGCGCAATGCCGATGGCAGCTGGCGCGTGACCTATACCAACACCAAGACGGATGCCGAACAGGTGGTGGACGCGAAATTCGTGTTCATCGGCGCCGGCGGCGGTGCGCTGCATCTGTTGCAGATGTCCGGCGTTCCCGAAGCCGATGACTATGCCGGTTTCCCCGTGGGCGGCTCGTTCCTCATCAACGAGAACCCCGATGTGACGATGCAGCATCTGGCCAAGGCCTATGGCAAGGCCTCTGTCGGCTCGCCGCCTATGTCGGTTCCGCATCTGGATACCCGCGTGCTGGGCGGCAAGCGTGTCATCCTGTTCGGGCCTTTCGCCACCTTCTCCACCAAGTTCCTGAAGGAAGGCTCCTATTTCGATCTCGTCTCCTCCGTCACGACCAGCAATGCCTGGCCGATGGTGCGGGTGGGCATCGATGAATATCCGCTGGTGGAATATCTCGCGGGCCAGCTGATGATGTCGGATGACGACCGTTTTGCCGCGCTGAAGGAATATTTCCCCAATGCCAAGCAGGGCGAATGGCGCCTGTGGCAGGCCGGCCAGCGCGTGCAGATCATCAAGCGCGACGAGGAAAAGGGCGGCGTGCTCAGGCTCGGCACCGAAGTCGTCGCTGCCAAGGACGGCAGCATCGCCGGCCTGCTCGGCGCTTCGCCGGGCGCCTCGACCGCCGCGCCGATCATGCTCAGCGTTCTGGAAAAGGTCTTCAAGGACAAGGTGGCAACGCCGGAATGGCAGGCGAAACTGCGCCAGATCGTACCGAGCTACGGCACCAAGCTCAATGACGACCCGGAAAAGGTGCGTGAGGAATGGGCCTACACCGCCGAACACCTGCAACTGCCGACGCCGCCGCAGATCGATCTCGAGGCGCTGAAGGGTGCCGGCGCGGTGCCGGCGGGTGCACCGGTGAAGAAGGTGCCGGATATCGCGCTTTAAGGTTTAGTTGCGATTTTTAAGATTGGACGCCGCGTGTCTCTGGATTCGCGGCGTTTTTGTTGGAGGCGACTTCTTAATATCCAACGCATCCGGTTCCATTTACAGTCGCACGGTCCCTGCAGGCGCCGAAAATGATGGAATCGCAATCCAGCTAGTAGTAATAATTGCTACCAACTGCGAAGGAGATCATAGATGGCCAATGTGGAGAAGATCAGCGTTTCGATGACGCCGCAGCACGCCGAAATATTGCGGGATGCCGTGGAAAGCGGCGCTTACGCCAGCAGCAGCGAAGTCATCCGCGAAGCAATGCGGGACTGGTCGGCAAAATGGGTTCAGCGACGCAACGACATCACCAAGCTGCGCGCATTATGGAGTGAGGGCAAAGGCAGCGGCAGTTCAACCGAAGTGGATTTTGACGAAACGCTCAATGAAGCGCGAGCGGAACTTTCTTCGTTGAAGAATCGTGACCACTAAGCTTGTCTGGACGCCCCGCGCACGCAGCGACGTGAAGAAAATCTATGTCGATATCGGCAAGTCACAGCCTTTGGCTGCGGAGCGGTATTTTGCCCGTTTCCGCGCCAAAGCGGAGAGCCTGATCGACCATCCCCATCTTGGCGAACGCCATCCGGAAATTTTTCCGTCTGCCCGCATGCTCGTCGAAGCACCTTACATCATTCTCTACGAAACCGTGCCGGATACGGATGACGACGAAATACGTTGCGTGGAAATCGTTCGTGTGATCGACGGTCGCCGGGACCTGCGGACACTGTTCTGACTTTGGAAGTGATGGCTGGGGCGCCAGGATTCGAACCTGGGAATGCCGGTACCAAAAACCGGTGCCTTACCGCTTGGCGACGCCCCAACAGGGCAGCGAGAGAGAAACGCCGCTGCCTGAACCGCGCCTGATTAGCAAAGCCGGAGGGGCGCGGCAATGACCCGGCGACCAATTTTTTCACAAAACCCAAGCTTTTTGGGTGCTGTGCCGCAGACGGCATGGTAGGGCTTGGCGATTGTGCGGCGGGCACTGGCGGCATGGCATTCATTCAGGAGGTCTTGATGGCGGACCCGGCATTCGATCTCGATTTCAAGCCGGCCTATGGCGAGGCGGTTCCTGTCGCCCCGCTCATCCAGCGCCTCACCGTCAACAATCCTTCCGCCTTCACCTTCCATGGCACGAATTCCTATATCGTCGGTGACCGCTCCGTTGCCGTCATCGATCCGGGTCCGGAGGATGAGGCGCATTTTCAGGCTTTGATGGCGGCACTTGATGGGCGCGAGGTGACCCATATCTTCGTCAGCCACACCCATCGCGATCATTCGCCGCTGGCCAGCCGGCTGGCACAGGCGACCGGGGCGCTGACGGTGGCGGAAGGTCCGCATCGCGCCGCCCGGCCGCTGCATGTGGGCGAAACCAATCCCTTTGCCGAAAGTTCCGATATGGCTTTCGCGCCGGACATTACGCTTGGCGACGGGCAGAGCCTTTCCGGCGACGGCTGGACGCTGACCGCACTGCATACGCCGGGCCACACCGCCAACCACGCTGCCTTCGCGCTTGAGGGCAGCGGCATCGTCTTTTCCGCCGATCACGTCATGGCCTGGGCCACCACCATCGTCGCACCGCCTGACGGCGCGATGAGCGATTACATGGCCTCGCTGGAGCGGCTGCTCACCCGCGACGACCGGCTGTTTCTGCCCGGCCATGGCGGACCGGTCACCGACCCCGCCGCCTTCATGCGCGGGCTTCGCGCCCACCGCCGCATGCGGGAAAAAGCAGTTCTGAAGCGTATCCGCGACGGCGACAGGCGGATCGCCGATATGGTGAAGGTGATCTATGCCAGCACGGACAAGCGCCTGCATGGCGCGGCCGCCCTTTCCGTGCTGGCGCATATCGAGGATCTGATCGAAAAGGGCGAAGTGCGGACGGATGGCGCGCCTTCGCTGCTGGGCGAGTATTTTCCGGTCTGACGGGGGTTTTGGCGCGAGACATCTTCGAGGATCGGTCGCCTCATCTCTTTGCTGCGCCGTTTGACGGAATGAGCGGATACCGCCTGTTCTTCTCCCGGACGGGGAGAAGAAACAGAGGCGATGCAGAGCCCTAATCTTGCCGAAGCTTAGCGGCAGCCAAGCCTTCGGCGTCACGAACTCAATTGTCGTTCAACCCTTGCATTTCCGCATCCAGCGCATCGAGATAGGCCTCGGCAATCGCCGCACCCATGCCGAGATCATGCGGACCGTAGCGGGACGCCACACGCACGTCAACGATGGTGGTTTCCGCCTCTTCCTTGAGGCGGATGAGGATATCGAAACGCAGGCCCCAGGTGCGGGTGCGGGTTTCTCCCTGCATTAGCACCGCGCCGCTGCCGTTGAAGAAGGTTGGTTGCGGTGCCTCAGCCGGTCGGGCCATGGGCACGGGCACGATGGAGGGCAGGTCTTCCACCGGCGCATCTTCCGTCGGCTGCGTCCTGTCCTGCGGCGGCACGCCGACGGAGGGGGCATCTTCCGCGCCGATCACACCCTTCGTATGAATGATGCGGATGGACTGAGCTGCGGCCATTTTTTTGGCGGCGGCATAGATACGGTCGATTGCGCCTTCATAACGACGGCCGGCTAGGCTCGCATAAGCCTCCATCTGCGCATCGCGGTCGGCTTTCGTCACGGCCACCGGCCGCACCAGCCATTGCTGGTTGGCGGCGGGTGTGGCCAGCCATTCCGGCACGTCGGACAGATCAGTGGAAATGTCGTAAATCTTCGGCTGCTGCCAATAAAGAAAGGCACCATAACCAACGACGCCGAGTGGCAGGGCGGAGAGAAGCAGCGCGGCCAGCGCCGAAAGCCCGCCGCGCGCGCCCGTCGTCCACAGCCGCTCCAGGCCGATCAGCGCCAGAAGCACGGCCACGAGAGCAATGCCGGCGGCAATGATGAGCAGCCCGACAAGATCCGGCGTCGTCAACGGCCCGAAGCGATGGATGCCGGCGGCGACAAGAAAAAGCGCCAGCGCCGCAAGACCGAGATAGCGGGAAAGATAGGCTGCCACCGAAAAAGGCCGGACGAAACGCACAGTCATGGAAGCGGATATCCGTTAGATCGCATTGGCTTGAAAGCGTTGCACCCGAATTCTGGCAGGGAATCACCTGCATATGATGTCATAGACCGGATTTGCGGCGAGGAAAACAAAAGAGGGGTTTGATCTGCGGGTAAAGCGTGCTCACAACCTCCGAAGACCTCTCTTCCGTCATGCCGGACATGATCCGCTGCTGTCCGGTTTAAATTTCGAGGCAGAATGCAGTCCCCTTGAAGTCGGTGATAAAGGGTGAACATTCACTCAACGTCATCCTCGGCCTTGGGCCGAGGATCTAACCACGTCGAATAAAAACAATACGTTGGCAGATCCTCGGGACAGGCCCGAGGATGACGTCGGCGCAATTGGCATGACTTTCCTTCCCATCGAACGACGCCGCTCTTCTTTGGTCTCCGGTTAAGGCGAAAATCCGGAAAGCCTATTCGAATGAGAGTCTTGTGCCTTGTCCAGAAACTTAAACCGGACCGTAGTGGACATGGTCCGCGGTACGCAACGCTCCTGCCAAATGCAGATGCTCTCCGGGCTTCCGATATTGCCCCGACCGACGGACAGGCTACGGCAACAAGAAACGAGAATATTTTTCCGCATTCCTGCCGATTAAGAGAATAATTACCCGACAATGCAACAAATACGCAAGTCCATCCCTTAATTGCTGAGGAAATCGGCGTATCCTCGGCGACCTCCCTCGAGAATGCGTGTAAAAAGTGCAACATTCTCGTTTTCTTGCACAATAAAGAGACAGATCATGTCACAGGCAACGACGTCCGCCGGCTCCTCCGGGTCGAAACCCTTTTATCGCAATTTCGGCTTTCAGGTTCTGATTGCCATGGTCATCGGCCTGCTGCTCGGCCTTGTTGCCCGCAACATCGGCCCCGATGCAGCCGGCAATCCGAACTGGCTTTCGGTCACGCTGCAGACCATCGGCAGCATTTTCGTGCAGCTTTTGCGCGCGCTCGTACCGCCGCTGATCTTTACGGCTATCGTCGCTTCCATCGCCAATCTCAAGAATCTTTCCAATGCGGCAAAGCTCGTCTGGCAGACGCTTCTGTGGTTCGCCATCACCGCCCTGATCGCCGTGGTCATCGGCATCGTGCTCGGCCTCGTCATTCAGCCGGGCGTCAACACGGCAATTGCCAACACGGCAGCGGCGGCCCCTTCTTCCACCGGCTCCTGGCTGGATTTCCTGAAGGGTCTCGTTCCGGCCAACGTCTTCGGCCTTGAGGCGTCTACCAAAATCACCAACGGCGCCGGCAGCACCTCGCTGAACTTCAACGTGCTGCAGCTGCTCGTGGTTTCCATTGCTTTTGGTGTCGCAGCCCTCAAAGCCGGCAAGGCGGCGGAACCCTTCCTCGCCTTCAACCAGTCGCTGCTCGCCATCGTGCGTAAAATCCTGTGGTGGGTCATCCGCCTCACCCCCATCGGCACCATCGGCCTGCTCGGCCGCGCGGTTGACCAATATGGCTGGACGACGCTGTCGCAGCTCGGCTGGTATGCGGCGGCCGTTTATATCGGTCTCGCGCTCGTGCTCTTCGTCGTCTATCCGGCGCTGCTTCTCGCCCATGGTCTGAAGCCTTCGCGGTTCTTTGCGGGCGCATGGCCGGCCATCCAGCTGGCCTTCGTGTCGCGCTCCTCCATCGGCACGCTGCCCGTCACCGAAACCGTGACGGAAAAGAGCCTTGGCGTGCCGCGCGAATATGCCGCCTTCTCCGTGCCGCTCGGCGCTACCACCAAGATGGATGGCTGCGCCGCGATCTATCCGGCAATCTCGGCGATCTTCATCGCGCAGTTCTTCCAGGTGCCGCTCGGCATTCAGGAATATGTGCTGATCGTCTTCGTGTCCGTGCTCGGTTCCGCCGCAACGGCGGGCCTTACAGGCGCGGTTGTGATGCTGACGTTGACGCTTTCCACGCTCGGCCTGCCGCTTGAAGGTGTCGGCCTGCTGCTCGCAATCGATCCGATCCTCGACATGGGCCGCACGGCGGTCAACGTCGCCGGCCAGGCACTGGTGCCCACCATCGTCGCCAAGCGCGAAGGCATTCTCAATGAGGCGGTTTATAACAACGCCAAGGATATCGACACGCTCGATGACCGTGAGGCCGTGACGGCCTGACGGAGAACTGGTCAAAAAGATACGGTGCGCTCCACTTCGAAGCGCACCGTAAATAACGTGCGCCACCCGGCTTCTCGCCAGAATATCCACATTTTTGACAAAATATAAAACAAAATAAGTAAATATAACTGAATATTAGATTAATTATACTTCAGTTATATTTAAGATAAAACTCCACAACGTCAAAAATTTGGAAAATAAAAATATGAAAATATTGTATTTTACAATCATGAGCATACTGGCACTTAATGCCCATGTATCGTCAGCAGCGGCCGGTTCCACGACGGTCGACGCCGTGTCTTACGCCTGTGCAAACAATGAAACGATGCGTGTGGTCTACGTCAACGGCGCAGACGGAAAAAGTTTTGCAATCCTTTTGCAGATGGACGAAATGATCCCGATGGCGGAGCAGAGAACCGCTTCCGGCGCCGTCTACAAGGCGATCGATCGAAATTACACCTATGTTCTGCGCACCGAGGGCAACAGTGCCACTCTGAGCGACAGCCGGGAAACGCTGCTTTCCGGCTGCACTGAGTGACGGCTCGCACGCGAGAGGCGCTTGCAGCGTGACCGAGGTCTTTGTGCATGGAAGCGAGGCGCGGCGGCAACTTTCCGCGCCAGCGCGACTTTTCCCCAAATGCAAACAGGCGTATCAATCGCGGCGATAAAAGTGCCGTACGGCAGTCATATCAGGGAGAAACAAGATGCGTGTTTCCATCGTCCTCGGTTCGCTTGCCGCCCTCGTGGCGCTCACCGCCTGCCAGACGCTGACACCGGAAGAGCGCCGGGCGCGGGATGAAGCAACATGCAGGGGTTATGGTTTCCGCCCCGGCACGGACCCGATGGCCGGTTGCCTTCTCGATCTGGAGATGGACCGCCGCGCCGACAACCGCGCCTGGCAGGCGCAGATGAACCGCGACATGTTCTACCGGCCGGTCGTTGTCGAGCGTCAGATCATCGTCCGACAGAACCCCTGACGGGAATGAAGGCGACGTTGCTTGGTGTTTCCCCCTGCTTTGCCTTTGCAGCGAGCGTCGCCTGCGCCGCCGCAAGCCGGGCGATGGGCACGCGGAAGGGTGAGCACGACACGTAGTCTAGATCCGCATCCTCGCAGAAATGGATCGAGGCCGGATCGCCGCCATGTTCACCGCAGATACCGAGCTTCAGTTCCGGCCGCGTCTGGCGGCCGCGTTCGGCGGCAATGCGGATCAGTTCTCCCACACCGTCGAAATCGAGCGAGATGAACGGATCGCGTTCGATGATGCCCTTGCGCTGATAGGTATTGATGAAACGCGCCGCATCGTCGCGCGAAATGCCGAAAGTCGTCTGCGTCAGGTCGTTGGTGCCGAAGGAGAAGAATTCCGCCGCTTCTGCAATGACATGGGCACGCAGGGCCGCACGCGGCAGCTCGATCATGGTGCCGGTCAGATATTCGATGCTCATGCCGGTCTCTTCAGCCACCTCCGCGGCCACCGTGTCGATGACAGCCTTGACGTAATCCAGTTCGGAGCGGAGGCCGACCAGCGGCACCATGATCTCAGGCACAACAGGCGCACCGGTGATGCGCGCCGCAGCCACAGCCGCTTCAAAAATGGCGCGTGCCTGCATTTCGGCGATTTCGGGATAGGAAATGGCCAGCCGGCAGCCGCGGTGGCCGAGCATGGGGTTAAATTCGTGCAGCGCATCCAGCCTTTGGCGGAACACCGTCTGCGGCATGCCCATGGCGGCTGCGACCTCGACGATCTCACCATCGCTCTTCGGCAGGAATTCGTGCAGCGGCGGATCGAGCAGGCGGATCGTGACCGGCAGGCCGTGCATGATCTGGAACAGCTCGGTAAAATCCGAACGCTGCATCGGCAGAAGCTGATCGAGCGCTGCCCGCCTGCCCTTTTCGCTTTCGGCAAGGATCATCTCGCGCATCACATGGATGCGGTCGCCTTCAAAGAACATGTGTTCGGTGCGGCAGAGGCCAATACCCTCAGCGCCGAAGGCACGGGCGGCGCGGGCATCGGCCGGCGTATCTGCATTGGTGCGCACGGTCATTCGGCGCAGATTGTCCGCCCATTGCATCAGCTTGCCGAAATCGCCTGACAGTTCCGGCTGCGTCATCGGTACTTCGCCCTTCAGCACCCGGCCGGAAGAGCCATCGATGGTGATGACATCGCCGCGCTTCAGCATACAGCCGACGCCGATCAGCACCTTGTTACGCATGTCCACGCGCATGGAGCCGGCGCCGGTGACGCAAGGGATGCCCATGCCGCGTGCCACCACGGCGGCGTGGCTGGTCATGCCGCCACGCGTCGTCAGAATGCCTTCGGCGGCATGCATGCCGTGAATATCTTCCGGGCTGGTTTCGATGCGCACCAGAATGACACGACGCCCCTCGGCTTCGGCGGCGACCGCCTCTTCCGATGTGAAGACGATCTCACCGGTCGCCGCACCAGGCGAGGCCGGCAGGCCGGAACCGATGATAGGGCGGGAAATGCCGGGATCGATGGTCGGGTGCAGCAGCTGGTCGAGCGACGACGGCTCGATGCGGCAGACGGCCTCCTCCTGCGAAATCAGCCCCGCTTCCACCATATCGACGGCGATTTTCATGGCGGCGCGGGTGGTGCGCTTGCCGGAACGGGTCTGCAGCATCCAGAGCTTGCCGCGCTCGATGGTGAATTCCAGATCCTGCATGTCACGGTAATGCGTTTCCAGCCGCTTGCAGATCGCAAGAAATTCGGAAAACGCCTCCGGCATCAGCTTTTCCATGGAAGGCTTGTCGGAACCCGATACCAGCCGCGCGGCTTCCGTGATGGATTGCGGCGTGCGGATGCCCGCAACCACGTCCTCCCCTTGCGCATTGACGAGGAATTCGCCGTAAAGCTCCGCCTCACCGGTGGAGGGATTGCGGGTGAAGGCGACGCCGGTTGCCGAGGACGAACCGAGATTGCCGAAGACCATGGCCTGCACGTTGACGGCTGTACCCCAGTCACCCGGAATATTGTGCAGATGCCGGTAGGTCACGGCGCGATGATTGGTCCAGCTGGCGAAAACGGCGCCGATCGCGCCCCAGAGCTGGACATGACAATCCTGCGGGAAGGCTTCGCCGAGCTCGTCCTCGATCAGCTTCTTGTAAAGCGAAACGACGTGCTGCCATTCGACCGCCGACATGTCGGTATCGTATTCATGGCCGAGGCGGCCTTTCTCATCTTCGAGAATTTCCTCGAACATTTCATGATCGAGGCCCATGACGACATCGCCATACATCTGGATGAAACGGCGGTAGCTGTCCCAGGCAAAACGGGCATCACCCGCATCATGGCCCAGCGCCTCGACCGTGCGGTCATTGAGACCGAGGTTGAGGACGGTATCCATCATGCCGGGCATGGAGGCGCGGGCGCCGGAGCGGACGGAGATCAGCAGTGGCGAATGGCTGCCGCCGAAGGTCTTGCCGGTGACAATCTCCATGCCGTGCAGCCCGGCCATGACCTGCAGCTTCAGCTCTTCGGGAAGATCGCGGCCATTCTTGTGATAAAGCGCGCAGGCATCGGCTATAATCGTGAGGCCGGGGGGAACGGGTAGGCCGAGACTTGCCATTTCGGCAAGGTTCGCGCCCTTGCCGCCCAATATAGCAACGTCACCTGCCCTGCCTTCGGCAGCACCATTGCCGAAGGTATAAACCCACTTTTTCATTCCACGCTCTCCACCCAGAAGCGTTGTCATTTTTCTATCATCTACAGCATTGCCAGCATGTTGGGAACGCCGCAACGTGCAGTTTACATCGCAGTGCAGCATAATTGCGGCAAATTGCGCGCAAGAATTGCCGCAAAGGCCAAATACGGCATGATTGACGCATTCGTGTAGTGCGCTGAAACGGAGTGTTGCCTAAGCCATTCAAATCGCTGCAAAGAGATTATTCATGCAATTTACCCGCCGCCATACGTTGAAATTTGCCGGAATTTCCTGTGCCGCCACCGCTCTTGCCGGTGCGCTCAAAGCAGAAGGGGGTGCAGCCCCCGCAAATGCCGCCCTGCCCTTCGCCTTAACGACACCGATACATGTGGGTCAGGCGGCGCTGCGCGTCCGCGATCTCGATCAGATGATCGATTATTACCGCTCAGTACTCGGCATGAACGAGGTGGAACGCACCGCAAGGGGCGTGACGCTCGGTGTCGGCGCCGTGCCGCTGCTCGATCTCGTACACAAGCCGGCGGCGGATTTCGAAAGCCCCACCTCCGCCGGCCTGTTCCACATCGCCTATCTGATGCCCTCTCGCAAGGATCTGGCACGCTGGCTTGTACATGCGGCACTGAAACAGGTGCCTCTGTCAGGTTTTGCCGATCACAATGTCAGCGAGGCGATCTATCTCAACGATCCCGAAGGCAACGGCATCGAGGTTTACAGCGACCGGCCGAAAGACACATGGGTCTGGAGCGGCAACGTGGTGAAAATGGGCACCGAACCACTCGACGTCGATGATCTCGTGACGCTGACCGATACCAGAAAAAGCGATTATGAGGCAGCCCCGGCCGGCATGCGCATTGGCCACATTCACCTGCGGGTCGGCGAAATCGCCACTGCCCGCGCCTTTTACGAATCGGCGGTCGGCCTGCAACCGACACAGGATGCGCGCTCGGATGCCTCTTTCCTCTCCTCCGGCGGCTATCATCACCATCTGGCGGTGAATAGCTGGAGCAGCCGCGGTGCGAAGGAACGCAACGCCATGGAGACCGGTCTCGACTGGTTTTCACTCGCCGTTCGCAATCCCGCCGACCTCGAAGCGCAGAAAACACGGCTGCGGGCCGCCGGTTACGTGCTGGTGGAGATGGAGAATAATGTCGTGGAAGCGATCGACCCCTGGGGGACGCGACTGCGGCTGGTGCCGGGGTGAGGTTTGAGGCTTAAATTTTGCGACGAGTAGATGCCGAGAACGCCTGCGCCACATGGTTCGAATTTCGCAAAGCAAAGCATCCGCATTCCCTCATTCCTGTGCTCATCACAGGAATCTAGCCAGCTCAAGTCCTTGGGCTGGGAGGACTCCTCTCGCCGCGCAGACGCGCGCCGGCTGGAGGGAAAAGGGGGCGCATGCCCCCAAAAAGAAAGCCTTGCGAGGCCGCGGCAGCGACCTCGCAAGGCATTCCATCCGGTACAGGAAACCGGATGGTGGGGTCTGGAGAGAGCCCTAGACTTATAGGCAGACCATAACAAAATGCCGCGTGATGTCGCTCACCCGAATGGGTGAGATAGCAAGATAAATTCAAAATGAGCATAATTGGCGAAGATAACCGGAAAAGGCGCCTCAGACGGCTTCGCGCAGCTGTTCGGCAGTCTGCAAATCCACGGAGACGAGTTGCGAGACGCCCTGTTCGGCCATGGTGACACCGAACAGGCGGTTCATGCGCGCCATGGTGATGGGATTATGGGTGATGATAACGAATCGCGTCTCGGTGGAGGCCACCATCTCATCCATCAGGTTGCAATAACGCTCGACATTGTGGTCGTCGAGCGGCGCATCCACCTCGTCCAGCACGCAGATGGGCGCGGGATTGGTGAGGAAGACCGCAAAGATCAGCGCCATCGCCGTCAGCGCCTGCTCGCCGCCGGAAAGCAGCGTCATGGTCTGCGGCTTCTTGCCGGGCGGGCGGGCGAGGATTTCGAGGCCGGCTTCCAGCGGGTCGTCGGATTCGATCAGCTGCAATTCCGCCGTGCCGCCACCAAAAAGATGGGTGAACAGCCGCTGGAACTGTGAATTGACCACGTCGAAGGCGGCAATCAGCCGCTCGCGACCTTCGCGATTGAGGCTCTGGATGCCGGCGCGCAGCTTGCGTACGGCATCGATGATGTCGTCGCGCTCCTTGATCAGCGCCTCGAGCTTGGCGGAAAGCTCCGCCTGTTCCTCCTCGGCGCGCAGATTGACGGCACCAAGCCTCTCGCGCTCGATCTTCAGCCGGTCGAGATCGCGCTCGACGTCGCGGATATCGGGCTTCGGCTGATCCGGGCCAAGGCCGGTCAGGCGAAATGCCATATGCGGCTCCGTATTCAGTGTTTCGCGGATGCGGTGTTCGGTTTCCAGCCGTTTCTCGCGGGCGGAAACCAGTCGCTCTTCGGCACGGCCGCGCTTTTCGCGGGCTTCGGCCAGTTCGGAAAGCGCCGTTGCCGCCACCCGGTCGGCGGCGCGTTGCAGGTTTTCCGCCTCGGCCAGCCGGTCGGCGGCGGCGCGGCGGGCGTCTTCGGTCTTTTGCAATTCGTTGAGGAGGTTGCGGCGTTTCTCGTCGAATTCCTCCGGCGCTATATCAAGCTCGGCGATTTCCTCGCGCGCCTCTTCCTCGCGTTCGCGCAATGTCGCGATGTGGTCGGCGGCGCTTGCCGCCCGCGATGCCCAGGTGGAACGCTCCTGCCCTATGGCCTGAATTCTGCGCTGGCGGCTTTCCGCCTCGCGACTCACGCCTTCATGTCGGGCGCGGGCCTCCGCCAGCAGGCCACGGTCGGTCGCGACTTCCATCTGGCTTTCACGCAGCCGGAGATCAAGCACGGAAAGATCCGGCGCATCTTCCATTTCGATGCGGGCGTTTTCTTCCTGAACGGCGATCTCGTCGATCTGCGCGCCGATCTGGTTCAGCGCTTCGGAAACGACATCCCGGCGGCGCAGCAGATCGCCCGAAGCCCGTTCGGCGGATGTCAGCGCCTCGCGTGCCTCGGCAAGCTGCCGGGTCGCGAGCCGGTTCCGGTCGCGCACTTCCGAGAGCCGCAATTCATTGCTTCTGATGTCCTCGGTTTTCGCGGCAAGCTGATCTTCGGCCTCTTCCAGAATGGAGCGGGCCTCCTCCAGTTCGGCTTCGATTTCGGCGAGGCGGTTCTTCTGCGACAGGCGAAGGGCCGCAGCACCCGGCGCATCGGCGCTGGCGATGTGGCCGTCCCAGCGGAACAGCGCGCCTTCGCGCGTTACCAGCCTCTGGCCGGCTTTCAGCGAGGGCAACAGGCGTCGGGCCTCCGATACGTCTGCAACGACACCGATCTGCGCAAGGGCGCGCCGGAGGGCATCCGGTGCCTGCGCATAGTCCAGCAGCGGTTTAGCGCCCTGCGGCAGGCCGGGATCATCCGCACCGTTTCCATTGCCGCCCCAATAGGCGGGGGCGCTCGCATCGAGCGGGCTTTCGAGATCGTCGCCAAGCGCCGCGCCGAGTGCGGCCTCATAACCGCGCTCCACCGTCATTTCTTCCGCCACCGGCGTGAAACTGCCATTGGCGGCAGCGCTGGTGGCGAGCATTTTGGTGATGGTGCGTGCTTCAGTATCCAGAGCATTTAACCGGTTTTTCGCCGTTTCCAGCGGCCCGCGCGCCAGCGCTTCGGCGGAACGCGCCTCGGCAACGGCGGCCTCGGCTTCCTCCGCCACGATCAACGCATCCTCGACGGCAATCTCCGCCGCTTCCACCGCTTCGCGCCGCTCAGCAGGATCGGGAAGGCCTGAGAGTTTTTCGTCGATGGTGTCAATCTCGGCGGATGCTTCCTGCGATTGCCGCTCCAGCCTCAGCTTGCGGTCAGAAAGATCGCGGATCGCCCGCTCCAACTGCTGACGGCCGGCAGCCGCCTCGGCGCGCTCGGCCGTGATTGATGTGAAAACGGCTTCGCTTTCCGACAGCTTGACGGCCGCAGCCTCGAAGGCTTCGCGCATCTCATCCGCATGACGACCGGAATCGGAGAGGATGTCGAGGAGTTCGGCCTCTTCTTCGTCCAAACGTGCGAGTATCTGGGCATTATCGGCGACCAGCCGTTCCTCGCGGACGATATCCTCGCCAAGCTGCGAGAGACGGCGCGCCAGCTCGTCACGACGGCGTAGCAGTCGGTTTGCCTCGTCATCCAGCTGGGTGCGGGCGATCTGCAGGCGTTGCAGGGCGGCGGCCACGCGGGCCTCGTCCTCGCGCAGTTCCGGCAGCTTCAGGCTGGCGATGCCCTGCTGCTTGGCCGCTTCCATCTGGCCTTGAGCCTTTTCGGCAACGATGTTGGTCGCCTGGTTGAGGGCGCTTTCCGCCTCGCCCTCCGCTTCCTTCGCCTCCACCCAGCGGATGTGCAGAAGGGTTGCCTCGCGGGCGCGGATATCGGCGGACAGCATCTTGAAACGGTTGGCCTGGCGCGCCTGACGCTTCAGGCTTTCGATCTGGCTTTCCAGCTGGGCGGTCACATCTTCCAGCCGCTCCAGATTGGTCTCGGCGGCGCGCAGGCGAAGCTCGGCCTCGTGGCGACGCGAATGCAGGCCGGAAATGCCGGCCGCCTCTTCCAGCAGCTGGCGACGGGCCTGCGGCTTGGCATTGATGAGCTCGCCGATACGCCCCTGCCCCACCATGGAGGGCGAGCGGGCGCCGGTGGAGGCATCGGCAAACAGCAGCTGCACATCCTTGGCGCGGGCTTCCTTGCCATTGATGCGGTAAACGGAGCCGTTCTCGCGCTCGATGCGGCGCGTCACCTGAATTTCATCGGCATCGTTGAAAGCGGCGGGCGCGGTGCGGTCGGAATTGTCGAGATAAAGGCCGACCTCGGCGGTGTTTCTGGCCGGGCGATTGCCGGAGCCCGAGAAAATGACGTCATCCATGCCGGATGCGCGCATGTTTTTGTAGGAATTCTCGCCCATTACCCAGCGCAGCGCTTCGACCAGATTGGACTTGCCGCAGCCATTCGGGCCGACAACGCCGGTCAGACCGGGCTCGATGATGAATTCGGAGGGTTCAACGAAGGATTTGAAACCGACGACGCGGAGCTTGTTGAACTTCATGCCGTCACACCCCGGCAAGAAAATGGGCAATAAAAAACGGGCGTGCGGAAATATCCGCCGCCCGCTTTCTGAAGGCTTCGGTGATCAGAGCAGCTTGTCGATGACAGCCGACATGGTTTCAACCGACATGTCTCCTGCGTATTTCTTGCCGTTGATGATGAAAGTCGGCGTGGAGTTGACGCCGAATTCCGTCGCACCGCGTTGCATGGTTGCGTTCACATCATCCAGAAGTTTCTGGTT
>Ga0099826_10000069_pt1 | contig 54983 bp, 80 predicted proteins | sample Mtrugardesep15_FD_76830 | JGI IMG/M metagenome (GOLD analysis project Ga0099826, IMG submission 76830) | Root nodule microbial communities of legume samples collected from California, USA - M. trunc garden sep15 | ecosystem: Host-associated > Plants > Roots > Nodule | place: USA: California... | reverse complement strand
TGCAGGGTGGTGAGTCGACGGTCGCCTTGTGGGGTCGTCACGGTGCTCTCCTGGGAGCGGGAAGGGGACCGGCCCCGAGCGCCGTGGGGGTGGAAGCGCGCGGGGCCGGCCGATCAGGGGTGGGTCAGTGGGTGGTCATCCATGTCACGGCGAAGACGCCGGACGCGATGCTGGCGAGGATTCCGAGGCCGTACCAGAAGCGCTCTCCCATGGCGGTCTCTTCAGCCTTTCCCGCGGAACCAGGCGGTCTTGGGGATGTGCCGCCAGAGGTCGTCCTCCCACTCCTGGCCTTCGCGGGCGGCCTCGCGGTTGTTGCGGGAGGGCCTGCCGAAGGTGCTGCTGCGGGGGGCTCGTTCGCGGCGTGCTGCCCGGTCACTCGCGGACTCGCGGCCTTCGTATTGCGTCTCGGCGAGTTCGTGGTCGTTGCCGCCGAACAGCCAGGACAGGGCGCCCATCAGTGACCACCGCCCTGCGGGCCCGGCTGCCAGACCTCGGAGTCGCCCTCGTACGGGTTGATGCCGTGGCGCAGCTGGTTGGCGTGGTCGCGGAGGTCGGCAGCGCACTGGGTCGCGAACCGCTGGGTGGTGCTGTCGCTGTTGGATGCCGCCGTGGCCTCAGCCTGGCTGGCGAGGCGGTCCCGGTCGGCGGCGAGTTCGGTCATCTGAGTGCGGTCGAGGAACACCATCAGTGGCCACCGTCCTGCTCGTCGCTGGCCTGGGCGCGGACGTCGGGCTGTCCCCAGTTCTGGGCGTAGTCGACGGCGGCGCGCTGGTGGAGTTCGGCCACGCTCGCGATCGCGTCTTCGGCGACGGGGGTGGGATGTTGGGGTTGCGGGTCGATACGATCGGCCATGGTCATCTCTCCTGGTGAAGCAGGTGGATGGCTGGCCCGGCAGGGGGCGCAACCCCTGCCGGGCCGTTCTTATTGGTCAGCAGCGTGGGCTGCCTGATGCCGACTGTACGGGATATCCCGTACACTGGCAACGCGACCTGCCCACGGAAGGGACAGGGCATGGAGAAGGAGGTGCAGCGCGTGCTGGATGCTCTCGCGGGTCTTGGCGAGATCGAAGATCCAAAAGCGCGCGCGCTCGCTGTGGCGAGGGTGCTCAAGGAGTGGCCCGAACACAGCAAAGCGCTCCGCGAGGTTCGGCGGCAGGCGGTACTGGAACTGCTAGAGCCCGACGACGCCTCCGTACGGAAGGTCGCGAAGGAACTCGGCGTGTCGCCAACGACGATCCAGGACCTGACAGCGGGTTACTCGCGGTCCGGGAGAGATCGGGTCAAGAAGGACGCGGAGGAGTAGCGGTGGCGAGGAACGAGTACCACTTTGTGATCACCGTGCAGGGGGTGAACGGTGACGGCAACCTTGTGCACCGCTCTCTACATGGCCTGGTGATGCCCAGGCGCGGCGAGACTCGGCAGGAGCTGTACGCCCGCCTGTTCCGCGAGGCATGTAGCGCGGCGAGCCTCGATAATCCAACGACGCTGTTCTTCGATCTCGCGCCGAATGATCTGTGAGGGGTGACGACTGTGGAGGATCTCGCACGCTGGCTCGGTGAGCAGCTCGACGCGGAGGCTGAGGAGGCGCGACTGACGGCCGATGCGTTCGGCGCCGTGTGGACGAACAACGATGCGATGGAGTCCGTGAGCAGCGACACGGGCGCGGACGTGGTGTCCGAGTCGTATACGCCGCGTAGCTTCATCGCCGACCACGATCCGGCGCGGGTGCTGCGCGAGATCGACGCCAAGCGGCAGATCGTGGATGCCTACCTGCCACCCGGGTCCGATCCACACCCGGGGCTGCCGTGCATCAACTACGAGGGGCAGCGGCCCATCCATTACGACGACACCGAGGCGTGCTGGCGGCATCTGGAGTCCAGTAAGCGGCTGCTCCACCACGACTACGTACTGCGCCTGCTCGCCGCCGTGTACGCGGACCGGCCCGGCTACCGCGAGGACTGGCGGCCGTAGCCCTGAACGCAGAAGAGCCCCGGCCGCTGTTACCCGGCCGGGGCTCTCTGCTGTTCTTCCTCGTCCCGTCAGGATGTCACGGCCACCCACGCCACGACAGCGAGAGCCGCGAACAGCAGACACCAGCCGAGCATCTGGGACACCCGCCGCCTCATGCCGCCACCCCGGCCTCGGTCCACACTCGACCGCACCCGGTGCAGTGCGCGAGGGGTGGCCGGCCTTCGCCGCCGTGGATGTCGATCGCTCCGCCGCAGCCGCATCGCCGTTCCAGGGTGCGGGACTGCGAGGCGATGTCGAGGGCCCGTTCGACGCGTTCGGCGGCGCCGGCCGCGACCTTCCCGATCCGAGTGGCCTCCTGCTCGGTGATGCGCCGGCACGGACCAGGCGCGCGCTCGAGGCGGGCCAACAGCCACAGCGCGGCGTACGGGGCGGTCCGCTGTCCGGTGTAGCGCCAGCGTCGCGGGTCTCGCTGGTCGGCGAGGGCGAGCTCGGTGCGGCGCTTGCGGTCGTTGTGGGCGATGCGGGCTTCGCGGAGCGTGCGGTAGTCGGCGCGGCGGGCGGCCGGGATGGAGATCGGGGCGCGTTGGGCGGTGCGGGCGATGTCGTCGGCGCAGGCGACGAGGGCGGCCTCGACGACGCGCATGGTGTCGAGGATGTGGAGGCGGACAGGGGTGGGCCGGTCGCCGAGCTGGATCGGGTCGCGTTCCAGGGAGCGGAGGTGGGCGGCCTGGTGGCGTTCGTACTCCAGCTGTTCGGCGTCGGCTTCGTCGAGGCGGGCGAGGTAGCCGCGGAGGCCGAGGCCGAAGGCTCCGACCTGGACGGGTTGTCCGGCGGCTTCGTGGAGGTCGGTCCAGTGGAGTGCGGTGGTGCGGAGGTGGGTGGCGGCGGTGGTCATCGTGCATCCCCTTGGTACGTAGGGCGGTACAGTGACGATCACCAGGGGGCGTGCCGTGGAGCTGGGGAGTTCGTAGGCACGCCCCTTCGTCGCGTGCTGGGTCAGGCGCCTCGGCCGAGCCGCCCGGTGCCGGAGAACGGCTGCGGCTGCGGCTCTCGCGGCTTGTCGGCAGGGTTGAGGCGCTGGCGAATCCATTCGGCGTCGGACTCTGCGACGTGTGCACCAGCGGACCGGGCCACGTGGATCGTTGTGGGCTGACCGTCACCGTCACGCTCGGGGCCGACGTGGGCGTTCCACTGCTGGGAGCCTTGGTCGGCCGGGGTGTGTCCGTCGGGGCAGTGCTCGCATTCTCCGACCGGGGCGGGCTCGGGGTCGTCCCAGACGATTGCGGTGTGGCCGCCGTGCCCGTGGACGTGTTCGGCGTCGGCGACTCCGTGGTCCCAGAAGACGACGCTGGGGCGTTCGCCTACCCAGCGGACGGAGGCGGTGCCGTCGGGCCAGAGGATGCCGTCGGCGACGCGGCCGGTGCCGGAGACGCCGGTGATGTCGGTGGTGCGCTGGAGGTGGAAGCGGCGGGGCTGGTCCATCAGTTCTCCTCTGGCGAGTTGGTGCGCGGCGCTACGGGGTTGCCGTCCTGGTCGATGACGCGGGCCTGCTCCTCAGCGCGGTCGATCTCCTCCCGCAGGTGTGCGCGACGGACCGGGACGTCGATGCGGCCGGAGAGCAGCGGCATGGCGAAGACCATGGCGTCGAAGGCGTCGTGTCGTCGGTATGCCTCGTCGCGCGGGTCGGGCTGTTCCTGGTGCAGCTCGACGGACTTGATGCCGGGCACCTCTTGCCACTCGCCGTCGTCGCCGAGGATCTCCATCCGGATCGTCATCGGTTCCTCGCGATCTCGCAGCGCCCGACCTCGGTGTGCTGCTCCGAGCACTCCGGCCCGCACTGCTGCATCAACTCGACGGTGTGCGCGGCGATCCCCTCGTACTTCTCCTCCGTGGTGTGGCCGTTCCACTGCGCGCGCGGATCGTCGGCCTCGACGGCCTCAAGGTGGGCGAACAGGTCGGCGTCCCGGGGGCTGATGTGCCAGCTCGCCTGTCGGCCGCCGATGGTGAGGTAGGTGATCTGCCAGCCGGGCTCGTCGACGTCGGGTGCGGGGGCGATGACTGCGCCGGGGGTCATGGCGGCCAGCAGGGCTACGAGGTGGGCGCGTTCGCGGTACGCGCCGTCCCGTTCGGTCTCAGCCCTCTTGGCGGCGGCCTCCCAGTCGGGTTCGTCATCGGTGTCGTCGCTGTTGAGGTCGAAAGCACTCCAGCTCATGCTGACAAGCGGGGCCGCGACTTCGGCAGCGACGACCTCCCCGACGCGGGTGGCGACGATGGACGGCTTGTCGTCACTGGCGAACATGAGGGTGAGAGCGATGCGGGTGTCGGTCATGGTCACTCCTGGGTCTGGTCGGTGGGCGGGAGGATCGCGTTGTGCAGCTCGGCGAGGCGTTTGTCCCACCAGCGGGACATCGGCGTGCCGAGCGGCGGCGGGCCGGCCTTGACCCACTGCTCGTAGAGGGCGATGACGCGCTGCACGGTGGCCCCGGAGTCGCGGGCGAGCTCGGCGGTGGTGGACGCGAGCGGCAGCACGACGTCCAGCACCGCATTTGCCACGGCCCGGCGCGCGGACAGCGGCAGCCACTCCCCGCTCTCGCGTAGGGCAGGGGCGACGGCGTTGAAGGCGAGCGCGCGCAGCTGCTTGGCGTCAGGGTCGGCGTGCTCAGCCTCGAACTTCTTCTTCGCGGCGCGAACGATGTCGGCGGCGAGTTCCTTCTCTCGCTCGGTCAACTCGCCCTGGCCGCGCACAACGATCGTCTCGCCGTCGACCTCGATGGGGCGGCAGGTGTCTTCGGGCTCGGTCACTTCTTCCTCCGTGCTGCGCGGGCGAGGGCACGCCGTTCGGCCCGCCCCGGCCGGGGATCAGGAGCGTCGTCGGGGATGACGACCTCGGTGCGGGGGCGGTCCCAGGTGTTGCCCGGGGCGGGCGTGTGCTCGCCCCGGGGACTCGACGACGGGCCGCTCACGCCACGCTCCGGTCGTCGAAGCCTGCGGTGATCTCCTCGAACGCGTCCCGCTCGGTCGGGGTGAGGCGGTAGGTGTCGCGGCGGGCGAGCGGCGGCCGCGTGCAGTTGGCTCCGTGGGCCTTGCCTTCGGAGTGCTTCCAGAACTGGCAGCACGGGGGCGGGACTTCGGCGAGCGTCTCGTCGTCGAGGCGGGCGGCACGGCGGGCTTGCTCGTGCCGGGCCCGGACGGTCTGGTCGTGGTGCTTGCGCCCGGCGGCGAGGACAAGGAGGAGGAACGCCCCGTAGGCGAGCGCTGCCATGGGGAACCAGTTGTGCTCCCAGCCGGACCATGCGGCGCCGGCGGTGAGGGCGAGCGCGCCGAGTTGGAGTGTGGTGGCGGGTCGGGGCATCAGGCTGCCTCCTTGTCGGTGTGGGCCCATGCGGGCGTGGGGCGCTGTGGGGCTGTGTGTGGGCTTCGAGGTTCCTGGGGTTGCTCTGGCGTGAGTTCGGGCCGGAGGTGATCGCGGAGCCGCGCGCACGCGGTCTTCATGCCGCGCGCGACGGTGAGGATCGCGGCGGCGATCGCGGTGAGGACCAGCGCGCAAGCTGCGGCGAACACGAACAGCCAGGCGAGGGCGGCCCAGCCGAGGGTGATGAGGGTGTCGATGGCGTCGGCGATCACGACGGCTCCTCGGCGCTGACGCGGCGGTCGAGGTCGCGCTGCTCGATCTCGGCCCGGAGCGCGGCGTAGAAGTAGTGCCCGTCTGGTGGGAACGTCCGGTCGCTACCGGGCCACTCGGCGAGCGCAGCATCGGTCTCGTATTCGGCGGCGATGGTCTCGGAGGAGAAGCCGCAGGCGTTGAGTTCACGGGCCACAGTCAGGCCTCCTTCGGCTGCTGCGCCTGGTGGTGTCCGCACTGGCAGATCTCGGCCGGGCACTTGCAGACCAGCTGCGGCGCCCCACCAGCAGGCGGGGTGTGTGTGGTCTCGACGGCGAACGTCGTCGTGTTGCGGACGAGGCGGAACGCCCACTTGCTGCCGGAGTGCTCGATGACACGGTCGTAGTCCTCGCGGGCCTCGGCGAGGTTGTCGCGGTCGGCGAGCCAGCGCTGCCAGTGGCCTCGACGGTGGGTCTGGATGGTCCACGTGGTCGACGGCTCGTAGGGCGGCGTGGCGAGGGCGAGTGCGCCGGCGGGGAGCACCTCGCGGCCGACGTACACGGCGACCGCCAGCGTCAGCTCGGAGACCAGGTCGTCGGTGCCGCCGGGGCCGAGGCGGACGGGGATGGTGTGGACCTTGTCGGCGATGACGGCGGCGAGGGGGCCGAGTTCGGCGAGGAGTTCGGTGTCGGTGGGGCGCGGGGTGTCAGCCACGGCTCGTCTCCTGCGGGATCAGGACGTCCACGCCGCACTGCCCGCACACGCCGCCGTCCGGGAGATCCTCGGACGTGAGCGGGGTCAAGCCCCACCAGCGCAGCCCGTGTTCGCGGCACCACAGCGAGGCAGGCTGGTCGGGGTTGCGGAACGCGACGACGTCCGGGGCGGGCACGCGCTCCTCGGCGGTGGGCAGCAGGCCGGCGGCGGCGCGGCGCAGGAGTTCGTTGAGCATTCCGCCGGTGCCGGGGATGCCGTGGGCGACGATCGAGTTGTACATCGGAGCGGGCGGCATCTGGATCTCGCAGGTGATGCCGCAGTACTCGTGTTCGCCGTTGGCGTGGGCCTGTTCCTCTTCGTGGTGGGCGCAGAGTTCGCCGTCTTCGCAGGGGTTGGGCTGGCTGCACGGGGTGGGCGCATCGGCAGTACGGTCCAGCAGGGCGGCGGTGATGAGTCCTCGGTACTCCAGGGCGCTCCGGCCTACGACGTGCTCTGTCTCCAGCACGGTGCGCACGCGGCGCAGTGCGGCAGCCGAGCCGGCGGAAGGGTCGGGATGGGGGCGGCCGGTGAGGTATGCGCGGAGTTCGGCGAGGGCTTCGCGGTCGGCTTCGTCGAAGAGGCTGGTGGGGTCGGTCATGGCCTTGCTCCTGGGTGATGTGGTGGGATCGGGGTGGCCGGCCCGGCGGTGACTCCAACACCGCCGGGCCGTGCTGCTGCTCATGCGCAGATCACGCACCGGTGATCCGCGATCTCGTTGTCGTGGCAGCGGTCGACGCAGCCGCGGCAGTACGGCGTCAGGTGGTACCGGGCGCGCCCGTCGAAGCTGGTGTCGGCCGGGTCGAACGGCTGGCGGCATTTGCCGCACGCTTCGGCTGGCTGCGCGCTCGGCGGGTCGCAGTCCTGCGCACCGGCGAGACGGGCCGTCGGGCACGGGTACGGCACGGTGGGGTCCTCGTCGGGCCCCGCGTCGCCGTTGATGCACACCGGGCAGGGGCCCATCGGGGAGTCCTTGTGCAGGTGCCGGATCTCCTCCAGCACACCGCGCAGGCGGCCGATCTCGGCGAGCAGCTCCGGCACCGCGGCCCGCGCCGTCGCGATGAACTCGGCAAGGTGCGCCCCGTAGTCGGGCACCTCGCAGACGAGCCCGGCCAGCGGGTGATCGGTGGCGTACTGGACGCGCCAGACGTCGTCGTCCATGTCGGGGTGGACGGTCCAGGGCGGGCCGTAGACGGTGGGGATGGACTCGCGGATCTCCTGCTCGCGTTCGGCGCTGAGCGGGGTGGGGTTGGTCATCGGGGTGTCCTTTCGGTGTGTCGCGCGTGGGCCGCTGTAACCGGGTGTCACGCGGTGGGCAAAGTGCGGCGGCGAATGGTGATTCCGGGCCCGGTGTCGATGCCGTCGTCGTGCCGCTCGATGAGTTCGAACCCCGTGTCGTAGCCGTCCACCGGGTTCTGCGGCACCCACTCCAGACGGCCCGGCTCGTCCTTCTCGGACCGCAGCCACGCCTCAGCAGCGCCCTTCGCGGCGGCCTCGGAGTTGGCGTAGCCGATGAGGTAGTCGGAGACGTTGCCGGGCTCGTACATGGCCTCCCAGGCGGGCAGCACGGTGTCGAGGCCGGGGTCACGCGGGGCGTCGACGGGAAGCCACTGCTGGGTGACGACCGGTCGCTGCTCGACCTCGACGGCGCGGATCGTCTTGCCGTGCCGCATCCACGGGTCGATGCCGTCCTGGTGCTCGGTGGAGCCGACCTCGTAGGTGACCTGGTAGGCGTCGCCGGTGTCGGGGGCGCGGAAGACGAGCTCGTGGACGTCGGTCCAGCGCTCGGAGCCGACGAGTTCATTGGACAGTTCCGAGGCGCAGGTGTCGTCGCCGTCGAGTTCGAACGGGACGCCGATCTCTTCCAGCTGCTCGCGGGTGAAGTGGCGGACGGTCACGATCGCTCCTTACTGACTTCAAGGTCAGTAGTGGGTGGGGTGTGGGTGGGGTGGGTCAGGCGGCGTTGTGGGGCTGGTCGGACGGCGGACCAGGGCAGTCCCGCACCCGGGGCCGGGCGAGGCAGCTGCTTCGCTGCCCATGGGGAGTGCGCGTCGCACAGCCAGCCCTGGACGTAGAAGCGGAGCTCCCCGTCGTGCGGTCCGAGGCGGGCGGGGCACGGCTCCGGGATGCGGCTGCTCACGCCGCCCTCCCGAAGATCGCCTGGTACTTGGCGTCGGCTCGGCGCATCGGCTCGTCGGTCGCGCAGGCCGGCGCCACGCACCAGCCGAGACCGCACTCAGGCAGGACACGGCCGACCGGCTCCCGGCCGTGCTCGATGGTGAAGGCGATCCGGCGGGCGCCGTAGTTGCGCTGCCGGTAGACGAGGTTCGCGGTACCGCAACGGATGCCGCCGTCCCACCGCATGTGGCCGCCGAGTACGGGCTTTGCGTGGGCGGCCCACCGCTGCTCGAGGGTGAGTGCGGGCTCCGGCATGTACGACGGGAGGTCAAGCTCGGCGCGGATACGACCGACACGCTGTGGGTTGATGTGGAGACAGCGGCCGATCTCTCGGTTGGAGTGTCCGTCACGCAGGAGGCGGACGATGTCGGCGCGGGACGCGCCGCGGGGGCCGGGCATCAGGCGAGCACCGCCTTCACGTGCTGCGCGGCCCACGTCGCCACGTTCACGGGCACGGCGTTGCCGACCTGTGTCTTCTGCTGGGCAGGCGTGCCGGCGAGCACGTGGTGCGGTGGGAAGCCTTGCGCCTTGGCTTTCTCGGCGACGGTCAGCGGCCGGTAGGCGCACTCATCGACCGTTCCGCTCGCGTTCGGCCGGACGAGGTAGTGGTGGTTGCCGCCCTGCGCCGACAGGGTGCCGATCGGCGAGCCGAGGGAGGCCGCGGTGCCGTTCTTGCGGAGGGTGACCATGAACGGCTTGCCGCCGAAGCGGTCGATGCCGATCTGGACGCGGTCTCGGGTGGCGTCTGCGTACGGCACGCGCCGTTGACCCTTGAGGTAGCCGTTGCCGAATCGGTCCCCTTCCACCGAGGCGTCGATGACGTCGCGGATGCCACGGACGACGGGCTCGACGCGCTCGTGGCATCGGGGCGTGGGGCAGATGTAGTGGTACTGGTCGCCGTACTCTCCGACCTTGCGGACGAGGTGGTCGGTGGTCCAGTTCTGGATCCCCTGCACCGGACCGCAGTTCGAGCACAGGGTGTCGGGGCGCGGCCGCAGGTCGGGCACGCGGCCGATGTCCTTTCGGACCATGGCCCACACGAGGCGGTCACGGGACTGCGGGAGCCGCTCGTAGCCGGTGCCGTGGATGTGAGCGGCGTTCACGCTGGCGAGGGCGACGTTGTAGCCGAGCGCATCCCACACGTGCAGCCACGCGTCGAACAGCGACCGGTTGCGCTTCATGCCGAACGCCGGGACGTTCTCCCCGACGTAGAACAGGGGCCGGTGGACCTCGGCGTACCTGATCGGGTCCCAGGCCGTCATACGGGTCCGGGACCACTCGGCGGCCTTGGCCTGCTCGCTGTCGTCGACGCCGAGCTCAGCCTGTGCCTTGGGTGCGGCGTTGCCGCCGGCCGGGGTGACCTCCCAGCAGATCGGGGAGCCGACGATGCCGTCCGCCTTCGGGACGCTGCGCATGTCGAGGTTGTTGATGTCGCACTGTTGGGCGCGGATGCCGGGCCAGTTGGCCTTGGCGGTGTCGACTGCGGGCTTGGCGTGGTTGGCGGCGTAGAGGGCGTGATAACCGGCGTTGTCGAAGCCGCGGAGGTCGCCGCAGCCGCCAGAGAAGAGATGGACGGTCGTGGTCATCCTGTGGTCACCGCCTGGCGGGCGGGCCACTGGAAGGCGGCGTGCTGCGTGGGGGTGAGTTCTTGGATGACGAGGGTGAGTTGGCCGCCTTTGACGATGGGGCCGATGCGCATGTCGGGTCCGACGAGCCGGGTGTGGTCGTCGTCTTCGAGGACTCCGGCGTCGATGACTCCGTCGACGGCGGCTTTGAAGCTGGGGTACCAGTTCGCGGGGTCGGCGCGTCGCCGAGACGGAGGGTGGAGCACTCCGAGGATGTATGCGCGCTGGAGGAGGGGGCCGCTGCCGGCGGTGATGAGAGCGTCGCGCATGGTGGGGTTTTCGCTGCACGCGTTCATTGCGGCCGCGCGGAGGGCGCGGGTGATGTCGGCTCGTACGCGGTGGTGGGGCCTCTGGTTGGAGTTGAGGAGTTTCAGTCCGGGTGGCAGGGCCAGCGTGAAGAGCTGGGGTGGTGGTGTGGTCACAGGAGCGTCCCTTGCACGGGTTGGGGTGGGCATCGGTGGTCGCGTAGGACGGGGTGTTTTGGTGGTCCGGCGCGGATGTGGAAGTGGGTGCGCCAGGTGAGGCGTTGGGTGCCGAGGGCGCTGGTGACGAGGTGCCAGGTGAGTCGGCCTTCGAGTCGGGCGAGGAGTTCGCCGTGGACGTCGAGTGGCTCGGGGTCGGCGGTGACGTCGAGGGCGGCGACGTGGCCGGCTCGGGCGCGTAGTACGGGGCAGTGACAGTGCGGGCAGGTGCCTTTGCGGGTTCGGTCACTGGTTTGGTTGATGCGTTCTGTGAGCCATTTCGGCTGGTCAGGGTTGTTCATGGGCGGTTGCCTGTGGGGGTGGCGGAGTGCCCGTAGTGACAGCAGTGACCGATCAGGGGGTTTCTGGCATTGAACGTCTTGCGTGCGTGTGGGGCTGGAACTAGGGATTTACGGTCACTGCTGTCACTGCGTGATAGTTGTTGCAGGTCAGGAGCGCTTTTTGTCAGTGACCGTAGGCTTATCGAAACGGTCACGTCTCGGTCACTGCTGTCACTGTTCTCGGTGATCATTCGTCGTCCTCCTCATCTCCGGGCCGGGTGAGGAGAGCGACGCCCACGTAGAAGCGGCGCCCGTTCGAGCGGACTTGTTCGATGCCGAAGCGGGTGCGGAGTTCGCGGCCGAAGACCTGCGGCTTGAGGGGGGTCTCGCCTTCGGCGCGGCACCAGTCGTCGTATGCGCCGCGGAGCTTCGAGGTGTTGATCGTGACGTGGGTGCCGCCGCCGCGGTGGCAGCAGTCGCCCATGAACCGTGCGAGGGAGTCCTCTTCTTCGGCGTAGGTCTCGGTGAACGCCATGACGGCGGTCGGCTCGCGCAGGCCTGCGTCAAAGACGTCGACAGCTCCGGTGATGATCCAAGCGAGGATTCCGGGGCCTTCCTCGTCGGCGAGGATGCGGGCGAGGCCTTCGATCTTCCGCTCGGGCGGGACGTTGCGGGTGAAGGGGATGAGGCGCAGGCGGCGCCAGAAGGAGTCGCCTCCGGCTTTCACCGCGGGGAGGTGGTTGCCCATGAGCCACAGGTGGTGAGTCGGCTCGAAGGTGAAGTGGTCTTGGCGCATGAAGCGCGCGGTGAGGGCGTCGCCGCCGGTGAGGAGTTTCATCTTGGCTTCGTCGAAGCGGGCGTCCTGGTTGACCTCGGAGACGACGACCAGGCGCAGGCCTTGGAGGCGGGCGACTTCGGTCTCGTGCTGCTGCTGGCCGGCCATGAGGAAGGTGTTGGGGGCGGTGGCTGCGTAGTCGCCGAGGAGGATGCGCAGGACGTCGAGGAAGACGGATTTGCCGTTGCCGCCGGGCCCGTTGAGGAACGGGAGGATGTGGAAGCGGGTGTCGCCGCTGGCGGAGTAGCCGGCCAGGCGCTGGACGAAGGTGGCGATGTCGGAGGCTTCGCCGAAGGTGTCGGTGAGGAACTGGGTCCAGCGGGGGATGGGAAGTTCTGGGTCGGGAGCGACGCTGGTGGTGCGGGTGTGCATGGCCGCCGGGTCCGGCGGGGTGATCTTTCCGGTGGCGAGGTCGACGATGCCCGCGGGGGTGTTCAGGTGTAGGGGGTGCGCGTCGAGGGTCTCCATGAGGGCGACGGCGCGGGGGTCGGTCTGCGCCATGCTGACCATGGCGCTGATGCCTGATTGGGAGAGGGAGCGGGCGCGGTGCTTGGCCTCGCCCTCCCCGTTGGGGAGGGCTCGGGCGATGGTTCGGCACATTTCGCGGACGAGGCCGGCGTCGTCCCACTCCCACCGGTGGCCGTTCCAGTGCAGCCACTTGCCGCGCTGGGGTACGTACCGGATCTCCGTCTCGTGCTCGTCGATGAGGCGGAGTGCGTTCCCGTCATCGGTGCGCGTGTAAGTTCCCGGGCCGGGTGCGGTGTCGGCGGTGGGGTGCGGGTGGATGTTGAGGGCTGCGGTTCCGTCCACAGGGTGTGCGGACGGGTTGGGGACGGCGGTGAGGTGGCGTACGGGCTCGGGTGCGGGGGCGCCGTAGCCCTTGCGGCGCAGCTCTCGCGCGGCGGCTGAGTGGTCGCCTCCGTTGTTGAGGAGGGCGTATGCGCCGAACTTCGTGTACGGGGTCTCGGGGATGAACTCGGTGGAGGTGGTGAACACGTACAGGCGGTCGCGGTCCGAGGCGCGGCCGGTGGTGGCGGAGGGCTCGCGTCCGTCCTTCCCGGGGCGCTGCCAGTAGTGGGTCTGCCCGGAGACGAACATCAGCTTCCAGCCGTGGGGCTGGAGGATGTCCGCCCATGAGGCGCGCTGCTCGAAGTCGTCGCCCGGGGTGAGGCCGCCGGGAGCCGTGTCTCCGCTGCCGGAGGAGAAGAGGAACGCGTCGGCCTCGTCGAGGGGCTCGGCCATCACATTGCCGGTGCTGGCAAAGTGATCCGTCACCTCGTCGGCCGGGACTGCGTCGATCATGCGGCAGATCGCGTGGACGGCCTGGTGTTCGTCTGCGGTGAGGACGGGTGTGGTGTCGGGGCCGCCGGCGAGGCGTTCGTACGGGCGGCCTGAGGGGTGGACGCTTCCGTGGCTGGGTGCGGTGACGACGAAGCCGCCTTCACCGCGGGTCTCGATGAGCCCGCGAAGGATCTTCTTGTGAGGGTGGCGCTGCTTCAGCTCCCGCTCTTCGTCCGTGTACTCGTCCTCGCGGGCAAGGCGACTGGCGAGCTTGGTGTTCCCTGGTACCGCCGCACCGTCGACGCGGTAGTGGAAGTGAAGGCCGCCGGAAGGTGAGCGGTCGAGCCAGCCGGTGGCGATGCGCTGCCAGAGTTCGCCGAGGCCGGAGCCGAGGAAGATTTCGGCGAGCTGGTTGAGGACGCCCTCGTCGACGGCGCGGCCTTCGAGTTCGAGCATCTCGAGGTTGCCGGAGACGGTTCCGCAGACGATGCCCACTCCGGGGTGTCCGTTGGTGAACCAGGCGCGGACCTGCTGCTCGGTGGCGCGTTCGGTCTGGTAGGTCTTCCAGGAGCCCCGTGGGTGTTTACTTCCGTCCGTGCGGACGGCGACCACCGAGCAGCCGGCCGCGTGCAGCGTGAGTGCTGCGGCCAGAGTGTCGGGTGTGGTGTCGCTCAACGGAGTGCTCCTCGTATGTGGCGCCTGCGGGGTGGTGAGGCCCGTGCCCTGGCGTTGCACCAGGGCCGCCGGCGTGGTCACCGGGGCGGGCAGGGGGTCAGGCTGGGGTGCCGTTGAGGATCGGCGTGTCGATGCCCTCGCTGATCGCCTGGAGGACGTCGGCGAACGCGGCGCGGGCGCGCTCTTCGGGCTGCTCCAACTTGAAGCCGAGGGCGAGCTGGCCGCCGCCGAGCCGGTACTTGAAGCGGGCCGTCATCCGGTAGGCGCCGGCGCCCTCGAACGGCGGGACGGCGATCAGGAACGTCTCGGGGATCGCGAGGTCGCCCTTCGCCCCGGCGGTGGCCTTGGTGTCCTCGACGTAGGCGAACTTCCGCTCGCCGGACTGGAGTCGGCTGCTGCTCTGGAAGTCGGCCTTGGTGGTGGCCTTGATGGACTGGGCGATCTCGAGCATGGTCGCCGAGTCGGGGGTCTCGAGGTACGGCAGCTGGTCCTCGAGGAAGTTCGCGAAGCGGTCCTGGTCGACGAGCTTGCCGTCGAGGGCGAGCCATTCCTCCCAGGCCTTGGTGCGGCGCAGGGCGAGGTGGAGGCGGTGCTCGCCGAATCCGGGCTCTTCGCTGGAGTGGGCGTCGAGGACGGCGGTGACGGTGAGCTGCTCGACGTCGGAGTAGACCTCGCTGGCGTCGTCCTTGTGCTTGGCGTAGTAGGTGAGGAAGGAGTCGGCGTCGCGGACGGTGGTGCGGCCGGTCTTCCTCGTGAGGGCGCCGGTGTACTGCGGTCCGGTGAGGTCGAACTCCCGGACGTCGCCGTTGGCGGTGGCGACGAGGTAGATGCCGCCGGGCTCGACGTCCTTGGGCGCGAGGGCCTGCTGGGCAAGCTGGGCGACGGCGGCGACGCTGAGGTCGGTGTTGGTCACTTCTGGATGTCCTTGATCTCGGTCCGGGTAGTGGGCAGGTCGCGGACGTCGAAGGCCGCGGTCTGGCGGGGGTCGTTGCGTGTGGCGTTGCCGTTGCCATCGACGAAGTAGATGGACGGCGGCGCAGTCGCCTTCGGGGCCTTGAGGACGCTGTCGATGGAGATCGCGACCGGCGCCCCGTCCATACCGCCCTTGGGTGGTTCGACGGTGAGGGTGACGGTGAGAGAGCCCTTCTTGCCGTGCTCATTGACGGCGGCGAGGAGCTGGTGGAACTCCTCGCTGATGGCCTCGTGCGCTTCGCCGCGGGCGTGCTGGACGAGGAAGGCCGCGAACTCCGCGGGTTGCGCTTCGGTGCCGCTCATGGGTGTTCCTGTTCTGGGTGGTTGGCCCGCCCACCGCCGCGCCCCCTCTGGGGGGAAGCGGGGTACGGCGGCGGGCGGTGTCTGGTGGGCGGGTTAGAACTGCGGGACGTCACCCGGCGCGGCCGGGGCCGGGGTGGCGCTCGCGGCCTGCTGCTGTGCGAGGAGTGCCGCGGTGGCCGGGTTGGCCATGGCTGCCTGCAGCTGCTCCGGGGTCAGCCCAGGCACGGCCTGAGTCACCGGGGCCGGGCCGGGCGCCTGGTACTGCTGCGGGGCGGGCGCGTACTGCTGCTGGGGCTGGCCGGCCGGGTCGGGCGTGTTGAGGGCGACGGTCGCGGCGACGACGTAGGTCGCGGAGTACTGCTTGGGCGGGTTGAATCCGCGCTGCGACGGGGTCCCGTCGTGGGAGTACGTGACGGTGAGGATCCCGCCGACTTCGAGGCCGCGGCCTCCGGCTGCGCGGACCGCGTCGGCGACCGCGTTCTTCATCTGGCCCTTGACGAAGAGGCGGCGGCGGCCGTCGTCCTCCTCGATGGCGGGGTCGCGCTCTTCGGTCTGGACGGTGACGACGAGCTGCATCATCGGGTTGCCGTCGGACCAGAACTTCTTGTCTCCGGTGGAGATGTCGCGCTGCTGCTCGACGGTCGGCTTTTCGGTGATGCGGCCGCCGACGGCGGTTCCCGGGGTGGGGAACTTCGCGGTGGGGGCGCCACCTCCGCCCATGAGGAAGTCGTCTGCGGAGGGCATCTGCTGCGACTGCTGCGGTGTGGTCATCTGCTGTTGCTCCTGCTGGTGTTGATGGGTACGCCGACTTCGGTTGAGCGGCGGGTCTGTGGTGTCAGGCGATGAGGGCCTGAAGGGAGGCGCCCGCGTTCGCGGACTGGCCTCCGGGGCATCCCTGGGAGAGGTCCGTGCTTCCGGGCTTCACGTACGGGCAGAAGCGGCAGTTGGGCTTCTCGGGGATGGGGATCTGGTTCCAGCGCTCGGGGTGGAAGTCGAGCTCCAACTCCTGCGCGCGGTCCCGGATGCGGGCGAGGCGGGCGAGCGCCGTCTCAGCGACGGTCCGGTCGTACGGCTCGGACCACACGTGGACTTTGAGCTCGTGGTAGCGGGCGATGAAGACGATGACGACGCGGTCGACGTTCTCGCCTGCGTTCTCCTGGCCGAGCCCGTAGAGGTGGGCCTGGATGCGGTACTTCTCGCCCGGGCCCTGGCGCCGGTACTTGTCGTGTGAGGAGGCTCCGACGAGTTTCCAGTCGAGGTTGGCGCGGAGCAGCCGGTCGTACAGGTCGGCGCTTCCGGTGAGTCGCGCGGTCTCGATGGGACTGTCGAGGACGGTGACGCGGGTCTCGACCTTGTAGCGGGCGGGTTGCCCTCCGAGTGCTGCGTTGCGGATCTCGAACTTCTCGCCGATCCAGAGGTGGAAGCCGGTGCCGATGATCGCGGCGATCGGGTCGCGGTCGTTGTTGCTTTCGGGCCAGTCGAGGATCTTGTAGGTGAGCTGCCGCTCGCACGGCTCCCCGACCTCGGACGGGCCGATGGCTTTCTGCTGGCTGCGGTCCGCGTTGCGGTCGGCGTCGATGATGAACTGGCCGATGCGCTCGGCGAGCTGCTGGCTGTACTCGTCGTTCCCCGTGGCGATCACTCGGCCTCCGTCGTGGTGTTGCACGTCCAGCAACGGCGCGACCCGTCGCGGTACATGGCGTGGAAGGTGGTCTTCTGGCAGGCCGGGCAGGGCGCGCATTCGTTCGCCGCGGCGTCCTCGTCGTCGAGAGACTGGACCGGCTCGTTCTCGTCGAGGAGCGCCTCAGCCCGTATGGCCGGCACGTGGCGGTGGGGCCTGTGTCTCCCGACCGGCTTGACAATCTGCTTCAGCACGCGGAGAGGACTCGTCATCAGCTCGTCGCCCCCACCGTGGTGTCGTTCTTGAATCCGCCCCGGGCGACGCACACTTCGGGGTGTTCGCAGGCGAGTTGGGCGAATGCGTTGTCGGCTGCGGTGTCGAGGGCGTGACGGTCCGGGTCCAGGAGGGGGAGGCGTGTCCGCAAGTCCTCCAGGTCGTCGGCCCCGTACAGTCCGGCGACAGCATCCGCCCACGCCTCATCAGCCGTGCGACGGGCGAACACCGCTCCGTACGCCTCCTCGTGCTTGGCGGCGATCCGGCGCGCGCCCTCCGGCCCGGCCAGCACTTCGCCCCGTTCGATCTGGCCGCGAATCCGCTCGCAGTCCCGCATGGGCGGCGCGCTGTCACCGGGTCGCGGAGCGGGTTGCGGGCCGACGTAGCGGGCCGCGACGATCGCTCCGAATTCGGTGAGTGCTACGCGGGCTTCGAACGATCCGGCGGGTTCGTACATGGGGGCGCGTTCCGCGAGCCTGATGCGGCGGGCGGTGTCGTCGGCGCTGGTGGTGGCGCGGTATTCGCCGATCTCGTGCCACTTTTGGGGGTTGGCGCGGAGGGTGGCGGCGACGTCGGTGTGGTTGACGTTGCGGCGCTTAGCGAGACGGCTCATGCGGCACCTGCCTCGCGCTGCCCCGGGATGCGCACGGCCGACGCCGGGGCGGCGGCCTTCAGTCGGTCCGCGAGCCGCGCCAGCGCCTGTCCGCGCACCGGGATCTCGTAGCCGACGATCAGCGCGAGCTTCTCCATGAGGAGTTGCTCCGGCTCCCACCCGTCGTGTTCCCGGGCGGTGCCGCGGTCCTCGGCGATTTCCAGGAGGAGAGCGAGGGCTTCCTCGTCGTCGGTGAGGGTCTCGATGACGTGGACGAAGTAGTCCTCCAGGTCGAGGAAGACGCCGTCGGGGACGCGCCGGGTGTAGAGGCGCATGGGGCCGGTGAGGGCGGGGTGGCGGAAGAGGCGGTGCAAGGCCAGGCGGATGCGGTTCATCGGGTCGCCTCCGGGGCGGAGAGGAGAAGGAGGAGCGCGGCCAGCGAGAGCGCCGCATCACGCGGGATGTGCCGGGCCTTCGCGGCGGCCGTACGGGCGTCCGTCTTCGCGTTGCAGACCGCGTTCAGCAGCGGGTCCAGCGCGCCGGACTCCAGCGCGCGGCGGGCGGCCGGGCGCGGGTCGAAGTCGGCGAGGTCCGCGTCAACGGTGAGGAAGTACGGGACAGACAGGGCCGCGTAGCCGCTCGTCGCGAGGCCCAGCATCTGCGCCCACTCAGCAGGCGAATGCGCGTGATAGCTCACTGAGCCACCCCCACCGGGTACACGCCGCCGTGAACACGGACGACATGGCCATGGAGCTCTGCCTCGGCCGACCCGTCAGCCACGTGCCACACGGTCGTCGTCCAACCGCATCCGCAGGTCCGGGAGACCTTGGCGTCGTTCCCCTGAACCGGGCCGCCACCGAACGGGTTCAGCTCGGAGAACTCGCCCGTGCAGTCGTCGGCCTCACAGGCGTACGGGTCCGCGTCAGGCTCAGCGCACCGGCATTTGGGGGCGGCCTCGCTCTCGCGGGAAGCCTGCGACGGCGCGAGCAACGCCCTCAGCCTGTCCGCCGAGCGAGATGCCTCCGGAGTGGCGTCCTGCCCATACCCCGACGGCCACGCAACCGGCAGACCAAGCTGCCCCGCCAGCTGCCGCCGCGACTCCGCGTGGCCCTGCCAGCGGTTGTAGTCGTGGGCGTTGTCCGGGTGGCAGTTGTTGATCGCCGTGATGTAGCCCGCGCGGTCCGCGACGAACTCGGCGACGACCGCCTCGCGCTTCTCCAGCTCGGCGACCCGAGCCCGCAGCGCTTTCAGCTCCTTTGCGCTCTCGATCTCCGCGTCACGCCACCGCTTGCGGCTGTCCTCGGTGATCTCAAGGAGCCCGCGAGCCTCGCGGCGGCCACGCTTCGCCGACTCCAGCGCCAGCCGCAGCCGCGCGTTCTCCTGCTCCTCTTCCCAGCGAGCGAGGCAGGCGCCAGTGATGTCGTTCCGCAACTGCTCCTGCTCGGCCGCCGTCTCCGGCGACTGCAACATGCACGCCGACTCCAGATCCGCCGCGAGCCCCGCAGCCGTCTGCCTGCCCGCCACCTGCGAACCGTGAATCACCCCGGCCGCCGCGTTCACACGCTTCGCATTCACGCGGCACCGCCCTTGGCCAGCGCCGGGATCCCGCGCTCAGCACGGAACTCGTTGATGCCCGCCTCGCAGCAGACCGGCTCGCCCTCGACGCTGTGCTCGTCCTGGTTCGTCGAGTCGTCGGCCGCCTCCGCAGCGGACAGCACCTCCCAGGCGTAGCCGCAGTGCGAGCACTCCTCACGGGTGTCCCAGCGCGGGATCATCTGCTCGACGCCATCCACGTGGCGCTTTACGGCTTGCTCGATGTCCGCCAACATGCCGCGCATCGCGTTGTGGTCGTTGAGCACCGAGGCCCGCACACGGAACGTGTCCGGCGTCAGCTCGATGCGGTAGTTGTCGCGGATGACCTTCTTCACGCGGCACCACCCAGCGGCAGCAGCTCCGTGCCGAAGATCTCCTCCAGCTCCATCCGCGTCGACATCACCAAACGCGGGCACTTCGCCGGGTCCACGCCGTCGATCACGTACAGCGCCGCGCCGTTCCGCCTGTGCTCCGTGGCGCGCCAGACCTTGCCATTCGGGGCGACCAAGTCGCCAACGGTGTTCTCAGGGCCGGTAATCTCAGTGGTCACGGTGACCTCTGCTTTCTGTGTGGTGGAGTCGCCGAGTCGTGGGGTCGTCCGGGCCTGGCAGTCGGGACGGCCCTTCGGCGTTGCTGGGGATCAGGCGGCGTCGGCCGGCGGCTGGCTCTCTATCGCGCGGGCCGAGGCGAATACCGCCCGCAGCTGCTCGCGCAACTCGGGTCGGAGCGGCGGCGCGGCATCGACGATGCGGCGGGCCTTCTCGATCGCGGCCGGACCGAGAATCTGTTCCGCCCGGGCCCGGGAGAACGCGGGAGCCGCGTTCACGCCGGCACCGCAGCGATCCGCGGGGACTCGACCGGAACCGGGACGGTGCGGCCGGTGTGCTCCCACAGGACGAGGAGGTCGACTCCCAGCCGTTTGGCAATTGCCAAGGCCTCGTCGTGGGTGGCCGTGGAGCGCTCGCCGGAGCGCAGGTGGCCGATCTTGCTGGGGTGGCAGCCGACGGCGTCGGCGAGTTCCCGGACGCTGACTTCGCGTCCGTCTCCGGTGCGCTCCATGAGCTGACACAGGAGGCCAGCGCTCACGAGGACCATGGGGTTCTGCTGGGGACGCACTCATTCACCTCCGTAGACGCTTTGTGCGTTTCCGTGAACAAGGACGACAGTACACATCGGTAGACGGCTTGTCTACGCAAACGCACGCCCCACCCAGATTGAGACATCACACCCCGAGGGGATGGCGCACACCGGGTGTTCCCGTAGACACTTCGTGCAGGGTCACGAAGGGTTGCGTCGACTGACCTGCTATTTACTCACTGATCAATAGCGTTAACGTAGACAACAGGCGTCACGCCGGGGAGCCAAGAGGGCAGAATGCACGCCATGACCGAGCGCACTGACTTCACCGACCTCCTCAAGTCGCGGCGGGCCGAGCTCGGCTACAGCCTGCGCGAAGTCGAGGCCCGCGCCATCGACCCCGACAGCCGCGAGCAGGCGAAGTTCGGATGGCTGTCCAAGGTGGAGCGCGGCGAGTCTGTCGACCCGCCAAAGGAGAGTCGCCTCAAGGCCCTCGCCGCCGGCTACCAACTGCCCGTCAAGGTGTTGCAGATCGCGGCCTCTCGTCAGTTCTTCGGCTACGACCCGGTTGCCGACTCCTCGGTGGTGTGGAGCGAGGACCTCACCACTCGCATTCTTGTGGCCCGCGCCGGCGAGATGAGCGATGAGGATCGGCAGCAGCTCGCCGAGATCGCCGAGACCTTTGCCCGGAGGAAGACGCAGCGTAACGAGGGTGCCGAGGGCAAGTCGGGCGAATAGTACGACTTTCCATTACTCACTGATTCACTCTGGTCACAGCCTGATCAATATGGCATCGTCAGTGATCCGCCTGGGGGGCGCAAACCGATCACTCCGCATGACCGCTCGAACTGGTGAGCGATTTAGGCATGCGGCTGCAATGGCGGGGAGGCAAAAGCGTTGGCGGAAAACCCGAGAGAATCAGAGGGTGACGGCACGCCGGAAGAGCAGGTGCCCGCAGAAGAAACACCCAAACCCCCCACACCACCTGCCGAATTCAGGATGGAGCTCGTCGACAGTCTCCCCGGAGGCAGGGCCGTCATGGGTGTCGAGCAGGATGGCGAGTTCATGTGGCTCGCCGACCGGAACCACGTAAGCGCTCAGGCCCGCGACGAGTTCTTCGATCAGATCTCGCGCATGGTCGAAGAGGGCTGGTGGATCCAGAACTGGCCGGGCCGGTAGCAACGTAGCGAACCCGCAGCCGCCGACCTGCGGGTTTAATACGGCATTTCCCCGGGCTCCGATCTAGCAAAGCCCAGCGAAGTGCAGTGCTCTTGTGCCAGGCTGAAGCATGGCCATCGACGCACCCGGCATCCCCACCCGCGCCATCATCTACTGCCGCATCAGCCGCGACCGCGAAGGCGCCGGCCTCGGCGTCGAACGCCAACGCGAGGACTGCGAAGCCCTCGCCAAGCAACTCGGCGTCGAGGTCGTCGCCGTCTACACGGACAACGACCTGTCGGCCTACAGCGGCAAGCCGAGGCCCGGCTACCAGCAGCTCCTCAACGACCTCCGCGACGGCCAGGCGGACACCGTCCTCGCCTGGCACACCGACCGCCTCCACCGCTCCCCGGCCGAGCTGGAGGAGTACATCGACGTGTGCGAGCCCCGGCGAGTCGAGACCCGCACGGTCAAGGCGGGTCACCTCGACCTCACCACAGCCACCGGCCGCATGATTGCCCGGCAGCTCGGCGTGCAGGCCCGTTACGAAGTCGAGCGGATGGTCGAACGCCAGAGGCGCACCCGCGATCAGATGGCCGAGCAGGGCAAGAACTTCGGCGGCCGACGCCCCTTCGGCTACGAAGGTGACCGCATCACCCCCCGCGCCCTCTGGTGCCCGTCCTGCGGCGTCGAGGAGGGCTTCAGCGTGGTGCAGCGCTGCTCTTCGTGCTCCCACGCCGGACAGTTCGTCCCAGGCCGTGTGTGCGGCTCCTGTGGCGCCCGTGAGGGTGTGGCCGTGGTGGCCTTGTGTGGGTGCGGCGCAGACGCTGAGGTCGTCGAGGGGTCCGAGGCGTGGCATGTGCGGTGGGCGGCGGACGCGATCCTCGCCGGGGCGTCGCTGCAATCGATCGCCGCCGCCTGGAATGAGAAGAAGGTGGCCACCAGCACGGGCGGAGAGTGGGCCGGGCCTGAGGTGCGCAGCATGATGGTGCGGCCCCGCAACGCGGGCATCATCCGTCACCGGGGCCAGGAGGCTGGACCGGCCAGATGGCCCGCGCTCCTCGAGGAACCGCTGTGGCGCAGCGTGGTGGCCGTCCTGTCGGATCCCTCGCGGCGCACGTCGCCGGGCAACGAGCGGAAGTACCTTGGCACCGGGCTCTACGAGTGTGGGCTATGCCCCAGCCCCAACTCGGTGCGCACCGTGACGAGCAATCGGAAGGGCGGCCGGCACGAGCTGGCCTACGGGTGCCGCATCAGTAAGCACGTGGTCCGCAAGGCTGAGCCGGTGGACGCGTATGTGCAGACGGTGGTCCTGGACCGGCTGTCGCGGGACGATGCGGCGGAGCTCCTCGCTGAGCGGGAGGATCCCGTCGATGTTCGCGGTGCCCAGCGGGATATGCGGGAGGCCAGGGAGACCCTCGACGCGCTGGCGGAGCAGTTGGGTGCGGGGGAGATGGATGTGCAGGAGTGGCGGGTTGCTCGTAAGTCGGCGCGTGAGCGGCTGGAGAACGCTGAGAGGGTCCTGGCGCGCGCGGTGGACGTGAACCCTGTCGCGGGACTGATCGGCGCCGACGACGTGGATGCCGAATGGGAGCGGCTCGACCTGTCGCGGAAGCGTGCGGTGGTCTCGTACCTGATGTCCGTGAAGCTGCTGCCCGCGCGTCGTGGGCGGATCCCCGGCGGGGGGTACTTCGATAGCGACAGCGTTGAAATCACCTGGAAGTAGCGGGGCCGAAAAGCGGACCGACCGCCGACGCCTGGGGGGCAAGTCGGCGGCCGGCCGTTTGTGGGGGGCGGTTCACACCCTTGACACGTTGCTCACGTGGAGCAAGGTCATCCGTACGGCTTCACCTATGTGAGTGGCATGTCTCCCCGGGATGAGCACAAACGTTCAAGCTAGATCCACAAATGTACGGTCGACGATACAGACACCCATTCATGATCCAGACAGCGTGGTCGGGTGCCGCCTGCCTCCCCGCCCGACTGGGTCCTTGCCTGCCGCCGGGCCGTCGGCGAGCGCATCCGCGAGGCCCGTCTCGCCGCGAACCTGACGCAGGAGCGGCTCGCTGAGCTGGCGGAGATGGACCGGCAGGCCATCAACCGAATCGAGCAGGGCCATGCGAGCCCGCTCCTCGACAACCTCATCCGGATCGCTCACGCTCTCGACCTTCCGCTCTCGGATCTCGTACGGTGACCCGCCGCCGGCACCAGGGGAGGACACGGCGGCGGGCCATGGCCGCCCCCGCGGGGGAGCGAGGGCGGCCGGTCCAGTACGGACTACTCAGTCCACCGGGTGCCGCTGGCCGCGGTGATGTTCGGCCGCCCGTTGTAGTAGTCCACGTGCTGGCGGTCGGCATGCGGCGGCCTGGTGCAAGACGCTCCGCCATCGGGGTGGACGAGCCCGCAGTAGCCAGCGGCCCGGGCCGCCGACCGGATGGCTTCCGCCTTGCGGGTCGCCAGGTCCTTCCGCTCCTCGGTGGACGGGGGCGTCACCGAGTGGCCATCCGCTCGTAGTGCCCGCACAGCGCCTTCACCGACCGAGCGAGCCGGACGGCGACGGCACCGCGAACACAGTCGGTGTCGCCGTTCCCCAGACGGAGCCGGAGTTCCGCCTCGCCGATGCCGGCCAGTGCGGCGGCACGGTCGGCAGACCGCTGCGGCAGTACGTAGGCGCAGGCGCGGACAGCGGGAATCAGCGCCTTGATGTGCTCGCGGAAGGTGTCCTGGAGCTCCTCCAGCTCGGCGCCCTCGAACTGCTTCTCGGGTTCTTCCGCGGCGAGGATGAGGATCGTGCTCGAGCGCATCGCCCTCGTGTTGGGGGGCAGATGGTCCGCCTCTGCCGTGCTGAGGTCCGAAGCTCTAGCTTGCGTCATGTCGACTCCAACCCAGTCGGCCGATCCCGGCGACTGCGCGGCCGCCGAAGGCTTCTCGTGACGGGAGTGGTGGCGTCTCGGCATCCACAGGTGGCGATGGGCCACACGTGAGAGGTGCCGCGCACCACGACCGTCCCGGCTGCGCGCAAGACCTTGGCGACGGCGCCGCAGAACCAACATGCCTCGCCGTGCAGGCGGGCGATGCTCACCGCCGGGTCTGTGACCGCGGGCGGGGGCAGGGGTGCAGTCGACATCCCGGATCCCATCTGCTCGGTCGTGCGCGTGAGACAGATGGTGAGCCCCGGTCGACGCCGGAAGTACCCCGGTGAGGGGTAGTCAGGTGGCGGAGCACCACTCCGCGAAGTTCGACAGGTCCTCGGCGTCGGCGCGCTTCAACCGGCGTAGCGTCGCCGCGTCCTGCCGTACCCACGGGTGCTCTCGTGTGTGCTGCGGCGCTATCCGCCGGGCCACCTTGAGCGCCTCGAACGCGGCGTCCGCGCGCCCCGCCCACAGCTGTGCGCGGCCCATCTCGATGTAGAAGCCCGAGCGGCGCTCCGCGGGCAGATCCGTCGGCGGCTTCCACTGGCGGGCCACGTCCAGCGCGCGGCCCGCGTGCTCGTTGCCGAGGCTCACCGCGACGGACACCTCGTGAACGCGGACCGAGTCCGGGCCGAACGCCGTGCCGCAGTAGATGTCTTCGCGGACCTTGTCGCCGAGCGTGCGGGCTTCGGTCAGGTGGACGTCCGCGGCGCTGCTGTCCCCTGCCCGACCGGCGATCACGGCGGCGCGCATGTGGAGTGCGCCCCGTGCCGCGGACGCCGCCCCCGTGGTCGGTGGCGGCGTTGCGTCGAGAGCCACCTCCAGGGCGCGCAGGCCGGGACGGTGAGCGCGGGCCGCGAAGAACGTCTCGGTACGCACGTAGGCGGTGGTCGCCTCGAGCAGCGGGTCACCCGCTTCAGGCCCGGCCCACCGCATGAACTCGATCAGACGGGCGGACAGATCGCGGGCGCCGACCTTGTAAGCGGCGGCGTCCGCCGAGCGAGCCGCCCGCACCAGCAGGCCGGCCCACTCCCGCCGCTCCGCGCCCGCAGCACTGTGGAAGCCCCGCAGCGCCTCGGGGAGGAGGTCGGGCAGGGTGCGCGCGATCCGCGCGTACTGCGCGGCCAGGCGCCATGCCTCCGCCTCCTCAACTGAGGCGCGCACCATGCGCAGTGGGCGGACGGGCCCGTCGTCGGGCAGGTCGTAGGCGGCGATCGCTGCGGACAGGGCGGGCAGTGCCGCGTGGACCCGGGACTGGGTGGTCGTCCGGTCGGCGAGGAGGCGGGCCGGTTCGATGCCGAGGGCGTCTGCGATCGCTTCCAGGGTGTCGGTGCTGACTCCGCGTTCCCCGCGCTCGATCTTCCGGATGGTGCCCAGGGCCACGCACGCTGCGTCGGCGAGGTGCTGCTGGGTCATGCGCGGGCGGGCCACGCTCCGGTAGTAGGCGATGCGCTCTCCGACCGACCGTGTCGACATGTGGGCCCCCGTGCTCGTGTCCTGCTGCTCACCGTAGCGGCGTCCCGGCGGGCGGGGTGGCCGGTCAGGAAGAGATGATGCTGAGGAGGTCGTGGAGGTTGTCGATGCGGTAGTCCGCGGTGGCGGCCTCAGGGGTGTCGGCCCACAGGTGTCCCCAGGGGCCGCGGCGCAGGTGCACGGCGCGCAGGCCGGCCGCCTGTGCGGGACGGATGTCGTTGGCGGGGTGGTCGCCGACGTACAGGGTGGTAGCCGGGTCGGCGTCGGCTGCAGCGAGTGCCCGGCGGAAGAACTCTGGATCTGGCTTGGGGACGCCGAGTTCGTCCGAAGTAGTGATCACGTCGGCGGGCAGGTTGAGGGCGCGCAGCAGTTCGCCGGCGCGGGCGGTCTGGTTCCCGGCGATGACGACTCGGATCCCGGCGGACTGGAGTGCGGCGAGGGCGGGGCGGACGTCGGGGTAGAGGTCGCTGTCGTCCAGCAGTTCACCGCGTCCGGCGGCTTCGCGCGCGGCGTACTCGGTGGGGACGTTGATGCCGGGGCGGATCAGGCGCAGGGCTTCCGCGTTGTCGTCTCCGCGTGCGACGACGGCTCCGACGAGGGCGGACAGCGTGTGGCGTGGGATGTCGAGCCAGTCGGCCCACGCTGCCCAGTACCGGTCGTCCCGGGTGATTGTCTCGCCGACGTCGAAGATCACGGAGCGAATCATGCGGGCAGGCTACCGGGCGCCGTCCGGAGTGAGGACTCTGGATAGGCGGGTGCTGGCATGAGTGCGCGGGGTGCGTCGTCGATAGAATGAGGGCATGTCCCCCGACCCTCAACTCCCTGGTTTCGTGCGCTCGGTGGCCGACATCAACGACGACATCCGCGCCCTCTGGGCTGGCGCCGGAAGCACTCTCACCACCGAGGAGCGGCGCCGCTACAGCGAGCTCCTCGTCGAGTACGCGGCCGCCGTACGCGCCCGGATCGTCCCGGCAGCCTGACCCCGGGCATGAAAAAGACGCCCCCTCCGCTCTGGGAGGGGGCGCGATGGTTACTTCCGTTGAAGGTATTGAGCGGCAGCGATGGCTAGGTCTGTCCGGTCGCGTAGATACCCGAGGGCCAGATTGCAGCTCCGGCAGAGGAGCCCTCGAACGCACCTTCCGCAGGAATGCATCCGCGTTGGGCAGCAAGCGTGGTCGTGGTCCACGACTAGGCACTCGGCGACTTCATCACAGATGGCGCACCGGCCCCCTTGACCCGCCACCATCTCGTCGTACTGCCCCTCAGTGAGCCCGTACTTCTTCAGCTTGGAACGATGGTTGCTGGCGCTCCGGTTTTCTGGCGTGCTCTTTCCTCGGTACCGGGCCCTCTTGATCCGGCACTCGTGCCCTCGTTCGCCCCTGATGCGGATCGGTGTATCAGGGCCGCACACTGCGCACGTGCCCGTCCGCTGCTGAAGATCGACGTTCGTGATTCGGTGGGCCAGGGCCAGTTCAGTCTTCTGACGGGTAGGGACCTCGCCTGCCTTGCGAGCCGACTGGTAGTGCTTGCGGCAAAACCCTCTGGCCTCGTGCTTGTTGTTGCATCCATCCACGGAGCAACTACGCTCTGCCACGCGGCACCTCCTACACAGGTGATCGCAGAGCCCTCGGGTGTTCCCGCACCCGGGGGCTCACTGATGCCCCAATTCTATCTAGCACAGCGGGAGTTCGCGGGCAGGTAGAAGGGCACGCCACCTACGCATACAGCCGACGCTGCGGATCAACCCCCACCGCCAACGGCGACGACGGCCCTGGCGACTCCGGCGGATCCGGAGCACCATCTCGCCGACACACCAACGCATCCGGGTCATAGCTCGGGGCCTGCAAGTTGTACCCGTCCGGGCACGCCGGCCCGGCCGGGCCCCGCTCGCCGGTCTCACCCTGAGCACCCGCTGGCCCGGGCTCACCCTGCGGTCCAGCCGCGCCCGGTACACCCTGAGGGCCAGCAGGCCCTGTCGGGCCAACCGCGCCCGGTGCGCCAGACGCGCCCGGGCTGCCGTTCGTCCCGTCCTTCCCTGCGGACCCCGTTGCGCCGGACTCGCCGCGCGCACCGCTCGGTCCGGGCGGGCCCGGAATCGGCACCGGTACCTCCGCCCGCGCGGGAAGGTCCGACACGGCGGCCGACGGGTCCGGAGCCACCGGTGTGGCCCCCTCAGCCTTCACCTGCTGGCGCAGCGCCCGCACGTCGCCCGCGAGCGTGCTCACCGCGTTGCCCCGAAGGTCTGCCTCGTTCTCCAGCTGGCCGTAGAGACGGTCCCGTTCCACCACCAGCCACGCCACTGCGACCGCCCCGCCGACGAACAGCACAATGGCCAGTACCCACAACGCGCGCGCCCGGGATGCGGCGTTCTGTCGCCGCACGCCCGTCACGGCGTGCCGCCCAACTGCTGCACCAGCAGACGGAGCCGGGCGATCTCCAAGTCCTTCGCCTTCAGCTCGGTCCGCACGTTGCCCAGCTCGACGCGCAGTTCCTTCCGCTCCTCCTGGAGCTCGTTCGTCAGGCTGCTGAATCCCGTCACCGCGTTGCCCTCCTGGGCTGCCCTCGTGCTGCCGCGCCCGGCGTACATGGCCGCCGCCGCAGTCACTGGTGCCCCGATCAGTGCAGCGAGGGCTGTGACCATGGCGGCGTCCATACCACCTCCCGTGCGCGTGCTTGGGGCAGGATCAGGCGGCCCGGGCGTGCGAGCCGCGGTCCAGGGGGCTGGTCTGCTCGATCCGCAGTTGGGTGATGGGCGCGGTCACCTCGCGGCGGACGAAGAAGGCGACTGCGCCCTCGATGAGGAGCATCCACAGGGCTTGCGTCTCGGCGTCCATGCGGAGGCCGAAGGCGAGGAATAGGGCGAGTCCGGCGTGGCCGAGGTTCACGATCGCGGCGAACGCTGCGCCGGTCTTGAGGATGAACGCCTCGGCGACGGCGACGATGCAGGACAGGGTGACCATGATGGCGGCCTGTTCCTTCGCGGAGACGTCGAAGCCGTAGGCGGTGGACAGCTTGAGGGCGACGGCGATGAACGCGAGGATCGCGACGGGTTCTCTGCCGAAGATCTTCATAGTGCGGTTCCTTCCGAGTCAGGCGACGACGGTGAACAGCCCGGTTGTCTTGCCGAGTTGAGTGAGGGACTTGGAGCCCGGGATGCCGTTGGCGTCGGCGCCGGTGTAACCGAGATGCCGCTGCCAGCGCCCGTATGCGGCGACCGTCGTGGTGCCGAAGCTGCCGTCCCCGGCATAAGTCCGCGCGAGGAAGCCGAGCTTGACCAGAGCGGCCTCGGCGAGGTTGGTGCCGGCCATGTACGTGACGTGGCCCTGCTTCGCGCCCGGGTCGGTCTTGGCCGCAGAGACCAGCCGGGACAGATCCACCTTGGGCTTCGACGGCGTAGGCGTCGGAGTGGTGGCTGTGTTGCCGGGCTTGGTTGCGAGTTGCTTCTTCACGGCGGCGCGGAAGTCGTCCATGTCGAAGCTCGGGTCGATCTTTCCGGGCTGGCACTCCTTGTGCCCGGCGACCGACTTCTCCGACCAGCCGTGCGCCCGGCAGATCGCCGCCGCCCACAGGACAGCCTGCCGGTACTGCGCGTCCGGGTACGGGTCCTTGCTGTCGCCCCGGTTCTCGATCTCCAAGCCGTACAGCACGTCGTTGCCGTCGGCGTTGGCCTGATCGTCGCGCGGGAGCGGGGACTTCTCGTCGCGGAGGGCGTTGAGGACGTCGAGGTCGACCGATCCGGCGTGGTTGGTACGGCCGTTGCCGATGGCCCACAGTCCGGCGGTCTTGCCGAGCCAGGCGTGGCAGAGAGGGCCGGGGAGGTCGGGTCTGCCGTTGTAGCAGATCTCGCGGTCGTTCTGTCCGGCCGTGTGGTGGATGAGCACCCCGATGACCTGACCGAACGCCTTGCCGGTCGCCACGTCGCGGTTGTGGGTCTTCCAGTCTGCGTGCTCGTGGACGGTGAGGCCCTCGGCCTTCAGCGCGGTGAGCATCTTCGTCGCGGTCAGAGGTATGGCCATCAGACACGCTCCGGCCAGTGCCAGGAGCCGCCGGGCGGCGTGCCCGCACCGTCCGGCTCATAGTGCGAGCAGTTCTGGTTGAAGAACATGCCCTCGGGGTTCAGCACGGCGAGCGACACCCCTCGCCCCTCGGTGCCGGAGTGGACTGCCGTGATGATCGCGGCCCGGCACTGCGAGGTGTACTCGCCGCCAGGCGTGCCATAGCTGACGTAGTGGACGATCCGACCGACAGACGGCGTGAGTTGCTGAGCCATGAGCCCTCCAGATATGAGAAAGGCCCCGGCCAGGACGGCACGGGGCGACGGTGAGGAGCGGGACGTGTGGGTCAGCTTCCCGTGGACGGGTACAGCTCGCCCGGCTCGGTGACGACCGTCTGGTTGCCGATGAAGAACCTTCGGTAGGTACGCCCCTTGCGTCCTGGCGGCAGTTGCGCGAGGACCGTATCCCGTAGGTTGTCCGCGAATCCCTGGTAGACCGGCTCCAGGTAGTCGGTGAGCGGAAGCTGGTTCGTCTCCAGGACGGCCATGCCGAACCCGATGGTCTCCTCTGTGCCCTCGTAGATCTCGACACCGTAAGAAACGCCACCGGGCGCCACGGTGAATTCGGTGGGGAAGGCCATGTGACGACTCCTCAGGAGAACGTGGTGATGCCGGGGTAGTCGGAGGCAGGGCCGACGTCGTGGACGGTGAGCAGGCCGGGCGTGCCGGCGGTGCCCGCCATCACCCAGGTGGTGGCGACTCCGGTATCCCGGGCGGCCGTCAGATAGACGGTGTCGGTGACCGTGGCCGTCGGGGTGGCGAGGGTCGCCACGTCGATCGACGTGTTGCGGTTATTGGTTCCTTCGTTGGCTGCCACGATGTTCTGGATATTGCGGATGAGTGCTCCGGACCCGCGGTGGAAGCGCAGATACAGGATGCCCGCGACGTTGACGGAGGTGTGCTGGGCCAGGCCGTGGTACTCGAAGCGATAGGCGCGGCCCGCGGTGAACGTGACCGATCCGGTCGTGAGGATGGTGACCTCGGTCGTCGAGTTGATCGTCGACGAGTTGGTCGTCAGGGACGCGTGCGCGACCACATACGGCGAGCGGTAGGTGAGCAGGTTGCTCGTGAGCCGGGTGCCCGGCTGGACGACATCAGGCACAGGGCCTCTCCTTACAGGGCGACGATGGCGGGTCGGGCGAGCCGCACGTCTTCGCCGACCGTCTGGGCTTTGACGACGCCGTTGCGGGCCCGGTCGACGGACATCACCTGCGGGTTGATCAGGTCGAAGTTGTCGTACCGGACCTCGACCGACGCGGCGTTGGTGTTGCCGGTGACCCGGATAGAGCGGGTGCCGATCTGCGCGGCGGCCGTGAGTGAGGCGTCGGTGCCCTCGATGTTCCAGAAGGGCGGCTCCAGCCCGGATGCGGGCCAGGCCTTCGCCCGGAACGCTGTCCCCTGGCCCTGGAAGCGGACCCTGATAAACGTCCCGGCGACGTGCGTGACGGGCACGATGTAGCTGCTCCCGATCAGGGTGTTGACTCCGGCGAGGATCTGCCGGATGGACACGCTGACCGTGTTCGACGTCGTGAACTCCAGCCTGCACTGGTACATGTTCGACACGTCGACCATGCGAGCCGTTGGACCGCCGTACAAGGAATCTCCGGTGGCCAACGCGCTGGTGGTGACGTCGCAGTACACATCGAAGTCGGCGTGCGGTGCGGCGACCCCGGTTCGACGCGTGATGTCCACCGTCGACAGAACATGCGATCCGTAGCCGCTGGCCACGTTGAAATCGCTTGCGGCGCCACCGAAGGTCGACCAGCTGAGTCCTGCGTCGGAGGTGCCCCAGCTGCTGGAGGCCGTCCGGCCGAAGGCATCGTGCAGCCAGCTCGCCTTCACCTGCGTGATCCGAAGACCCCACACGTAGTAGAAGTTCGCGGCCGCAGGCGTGCCGCCGTGCCTGCCCCGGACCGTGCCCCGGGAAGCATTCGTCGGCGCGGTAAGCGTCTGCTGGAGGTACGTCCACTGCCCGGCCGGAACCACGAAGGCGCTGCCGAGGCCGCTGGAAAGAAACCCGTTCGAAGCGTCGTACCAGTCGATGCACGGGCGCAGATCTGACCAGCCGGTCGGCGAGTACACCCACATCGAGGCGAGGTACGACGCCCCAGGGACGATGCTTCCAACTGGGGAGCGGGGCGTCTGGTCCACGCTGCCTGCGGCCGAGGAGCCGTTCGGTGTGACCAGCAGCGACGCGATCCCCTGCGGGTGTACGACTGCCGTGGAACGGGCCATAGTGCCGTTCGACACGGCCCAGCCCGCAGTGTCGGTGTCGAAGAACGGGTTCGGGTTGATCAGGCGGCCGCCCGCGGTGACCCGCACCTCCTCCCCGCCGACAGTCCAGTCGTACGGCGTCTCGGACGGGGCCGCGTTCCAGACCGCGCCGTCGGTGGTGGTCACGTCCAGCGTGGACGCGGTGTCCGTGGCCGCCGTGGCGAGTTCACTGCCGTCGGTGTCCACCCACGCCAGGGACAGCGCCTCCAGCACGGCCACCGAGTAGGGGCCCGCGGGCACGCACACGAAGTCGACCTCCCACGTGAGCAGGCCGATGCGCTCCGTGTAGCCCTGCACCAGCAGATCCACCGGCCCGGGCGGAACCCAATCCGGCAGGTCCGTGATGCGAATGACGTCGCCCTCGGTGATGCCGAGGACGGCGTCGATCAGCTCCGGCGCCCGGTGCAGGCGGACGGTAACGGTCGGATAGCGGGCCTCGTCCCACGTCCCCAGGTGAAGGCGCCAGTACGCCGAAGGCTCGGTCTGGTCGTCGTCGTACAAGTTCAGAGTGACGCCCTCGTCGTACAGTCCGACCCCGTCAGGCGGGGCCTGCACGGACAGGCGTCCCTCCTCCAGGACGGCGCGCGCCGATCCGCCGGACTCCCGTGTGACAGTGATGTCGTTGCGGACGGTCGAGGTGTCATCGACCGGTGTCAACGGCCGACCGAGACCCGGCTGCCCGTAGACGAGCGTCAGGCCCGGCTCCTGGTTGTAGAGGGTCGTGCGGGCCCGGTAGCGCAGGCCGGCCCGGTCCCGGTCCTCGCCGAAGATCCCGCCGTCCGCGTCCGCGCACTCCTGCAACAGCGCGAGGAGAGTGTCCGGGCGCTGGGGACCCATGGGCATGGTCTCCGACGCCGTTCCGACGCTGCGGAAGACGACTCCCTCCTCCTGGCAGAGGCGGGTCATGCGGGCGACGGCCGTCTCCCCGTTGAAACCGTGGTCCGCCAGATTGAACGCCAGCGGCGCGCCGGGGAAAACGGCGAGATGCCCCAGACGCATCCCGTCGAGGCCCGTGCCGAAATCCGAACGGACATCGAGGACGTTTCCCGGGACGGCAGCGGTGGTCGAACTGATCTGGAAGCTTCCGGCTCCGATGTTGATCCAAAGCAGGTAGTACGTCACGTTGCCGCCGCTGACTTCGGCTCTGATCTGGAGCCGATTCCACGAGCCGGTGAAGCTGGGAGCGGTGGTCGTCTGGGTGAAGAGCGTGCTGCCGTCGGCGTCGAGGCCGTCGATGGTGATGGCGTTGGTGGCCACGCGCGCCCGTACACGGCGGGCCGTGCCGGTGGTGCGGATCTCGAAGAGAGTGGTCGTCGCGACCGGCATCGCGTCCAGGTTGTACACCAGCTCGACCTGCCACGGCCCGGCGGCCGCCGTGGGGACCTGCGCGACGAATGAGGCGTTCACCTCAAGGGCCGGCAGCGGCGACGAGCCCGGCAGCGTGTCGTCCGAAGCCATGCTGAACGCGACCGGTTTGAAGGGCCGCACCCCAGCGATGGGGCTGTAGATAGTGGTGGCGTCGGAGCCTTCCTCCATGGGCCAGTAGGCGATCGGGTTGAACGAGGGGATACGCCGACGCAGCGTCGAGGCCAGGACTTTCGTCCCCTGGTTCATCCGCTCGAGGATGCCGGCGGCTTCGCCTTCCACGGTGATGAGGTCGCCGCGGCCGGACCACTCCGCCGGCCAGTCGCCGAACTCACCCACGAAGCGGACCTGCCGGTTGGTGAGCGTGCCACCGTTCCTCATGAACCAGGCGCGTCCGGCCCCGTCCGTGAAGTTGGGTGCGCCGACTGTCTGCGCGGTGAAGTCGGGGTTGGCGACGACGGTGCCGTTGATCCCGTTGCGGACTTCGACCGCGTAGAAGCGGCCGATCGGATCCGGAAGGGAGATGGTGCTGACGGCTCCGATGTACTGCTGTCCAGTGCCAGCGAAGATGCTCGTGGTTCCGGCCGTGACGACCGGGTCGCCGAGTTGGGTCCAGGTCCCGCCGATCGAGGTGGCGGTGTAGAAGGTGACCGTGCGGCCGCCTGCGCCGTTGTTGACGTCGATGGTTGCCCGTACGGCCAGGCGGCCGGAGGCGGGGACGGTCACGGTGGTGGTCGATCCGGAGAGGAGTTCGGTGGTCCCGTCCGCGCTGGTGTAGAGCCACAGCTTGCTGTTGAACAGGAGCAGCATCCACGACTTCTGGTTGGGGTAGTCCCACTTGCCAGCCAGCTCGGCAGTCAGGGCCCAGTCGTCGAGGCGCACCTCGGCGCGGACGTCGAGGTCGCCGGTGATGTCCAGCGGTGCAGCGTCCACGGTGAAGACGCCGCTGGTGGCGCCGTCCACAGCCAGGTACGTGGACCCGGCGTGGACGGACACCCGGACGGGAGTGTTGCGGCCGATCTGCTGGTAATACGGCGAGCGCGGGTTGCGCGGGCTGTACAGGCCGTCCGGGGACCTCAGGGTGAGGGAGCAGGACGCCGGGTCGGCGACCTGCCCCTCCGCCGTCTGGCCCCGGGTGTGCGTGATGACGTTCCGACTCAGGACGTGCTGGGTGACGTCGGTCATCGTGGTCCCGATCTGAAGCTCGGTGACCACGCCGAGCGGATCCTGAGGGAACGCCATCAGTTGTTTCTCCTTCCCGAGAGGGCAAACTCGACATTGCCGCCCGATACGCGCTGCACGCCGCGCCGCATGCGGCCCATGAGGTAGGCGTCCTCGCCGCGGGCCGGGGAACGGAACTCGACGACGACTCTCTGTGCGGCCGCCGCACGGGCCCGCGAGGACGCCATGTCCCACGACCCGGCCGCCGGCGTCTCCACCAGGGAGGCCATGGACTTGTTGACCGCGGACCGCTGGCCCTCGACGCCCTTGATGAGGCCCTGCGCCGTGTACTGGCCCACCAACGCCATCACTCTGGACGGGGACTTGATGCCGAGCGCGGCCCGGATCGCCTTCGACATGCCCTTGGCGATCCTCAACATGGCCTTGTCGATGGCCTTCTGCTGGGACTGGAGCCCCTTGACGATGCCCTGCGCTGCCTGAATCCCGGCCCCGTACATCGCGTTGCCCGCCGTGGTCCCGGCTTGCCCGGCTGCGGTCACCAGGGCCTTCTGCTGGGCGTTGATCTGCTTGATCTGCCCGCTGTTGGCGGTCGCCAGTGCGGCCGCCGCCGACGAGCCCTGGTCCACTCCGGCTTGGGCGATCTGCGCGATGAGGTCCGAGCGAACGCCCTTCTTCCGCAGCAGCGCGAGGTTCTTCGCGAAGACCTGCGCAGCCTGGGTGTCGGCCTTCAGCCCGGCGAGGATGCTCTCGGCGGTCTGCGGCCAGCCGCCGGTCTCCTGCTTGGTGATGTCCGCCCCGGACAGGACTCCGGCCTTGACGTCCGCGGCGAGCTTGTCGCGGGCCTTGACCAGGTCGGAGACCTTCTTCTGTGCCGCCTTCATCCGGGTCGCCAGAGCAGCCTCACGGGTGGCGAGCTTGGCGAGCGCGCCGGACTGCGTACTGATGAGCTTCAGCGCCTTGGAGCGACGCTTTCCGGGGCTGAGGGAGTCGCGGACGATGTCTGCGAGCTTGGTTGCCGCGGACTTGACCTGCTTGGTGTTGCCGGTCAGACCGGCGACCAGGCCGCGGGCGATCCACCTGCCTTGAGCCTTCGTCACCTTCGACGGCGACGCGATGCCCAGGGCCTTCGCGATCGGGCCGGGGATCGCCGAGCGGGCCCACGACATCAACTGTCCGCGGATCCACCCGGACATGCTGGAGATGCCGTTCCACAGGCCCTGCACGACGTTCTGGCCCTTGCCGTACAGCAGGCTGCCCAGGGAGCCGACACCGGACGAGATCCGGCCGGGCAGACCGCGCACCCAGCCGATGAACGACGTCGCCTTCGAAGCGGCAGCGGACGCGAACTGCTGCCAGGCACGGTTGGACACCCCGGTCAGGCTCGGCGCGAGCGCGGCCAGCGCGCCCACCGCCTTGCCCGGCAGGGCACGCACGGTCCCGAGGAAGAGGTTCCACTGGCGGCTCACCGGACCCGCGATGTACCTCGACCACAGGCCAGCGAACCAGCCGCCGATCGCGACACCGAGCCCGTTGAACATGCCGGGGATCTTCGCGGTCTGCGCATTGAGCCAATTACCGAACGCGGCCAGCCACTTGGGCAGGTTTTCGTTCAACGCCGAGATCATCTTGCGGGTGAACCCGACCATGATCAGCGTGGCGGAGGAGGCGAGAGCGCCAGCGATCAGGACCGGGATGAGCAGGATGGCGCCAGCGATCGCGGCGGCGATGAGGCCGATCTTCAGCGCAGACTCGGGGTTCGCCAGGATGTAGTTCGCGGCGTCCTGCCCGGCCTGCTGCAAGCCAGCGATGAACTTTGGCGCGAGTTCCCGAGCCTTCGTCACGAGCCGCTGGCCGACAATCCCGAAGAACGAGATGACCCGGTCCGCGCCCTCCTTGCCGCCCTTCCCCGCGTCATCCCACAGGTGTCCGGCCGCGACCTTCACCTCGGTCAGCTTCGGCAGGACGGTGTAACCAAGGAAGTTGACGAGCCCCTGCTGGAGCCCGCGTTTGAACTGCTCGACCTTGGTGCCCGCGTTGTCGCGCAGAGCGTCGCCCATCCGCCCGGCGGCACCAGACGCCTTGTCCATCCCGGCCTGTGCCGCCGCGCCTGCGGGGTCGAGGGCGAAAAGAGCGTCGCCCATGACGGTGCCCGGGTCCCCGAAGAGGGCCGTGGCGGCGTTCAGCCGGGTCTGCTTGTCCGTCTGGTCGCGCAGAGCGTCCGTGGTCAGCTGGAGCGCTTCCTGACCAGACTTCCCGCCCTTTTGGAGCTTCTTGCGGATCGTGTCCGCATTCAGGCCGATGCTCTTGAAAGCGGTCTCGACTCCCTTGCCGCCCGCCAGTGCCAGTTCGCCGAACTGGCCGATGGCGTCGGCGACCTGGTCGGAGTCGCGGGCACCCTTGCTGATCGCCTGGTTGATGAGGCCGATCGACGTTTTCCCGTCGAGGCCGACCCGTTTGAACTGAACCGAGTACTCGTTGATCGTGTCCAAAAAGTCGTCGGCCTTATTCGCGCTGGTCGTGAAGCCCTTCGCGATCAGGTCGAAAGCCTCGTCGGCATTCTTCGCCAGGCCGGTACGGATCAGCTGAGTGGCCGCGTTCGTGACCGCCGGGAGATCCTGGTCGAAGGTGTTCGCCAGGTCGGCGACCTTCGTACTGATGGATTCGATCTGCTTGTTCGTGGCGTCGGCCGGGATCAGGCCGGAACCCATCACCGCCCCGATGGTGTCGGCCGCGCTCTGGAAATCCTCCGTGATCGCGTCGGCGTACAGCTTGCCCGCGAGCTTCCCGTACCGCTGGGCTTCCGCAGGGGTCTGCCCCAGCGACGCGGCGAGGCGCCCGACGATCTGCCCCTGCTCCATGTAGTCACTGATGGCGCCCACCAGCGCCGCGCCGATCGCGGCGCCGGCCGTCGCGGCGATGCCGGCCCCGACGGTCTTCAGCTTGTCCAGGTTGGAGGTCACCTCGCCAACCGCGGCATCGGCGCCGTCTCCGGCCCCGTCGGCGAGCCCGTCACCGAGAGCGTCGCCGGCGTCTTCACCAGCACGACGGGCGGCCGGAGTGGCAGCGTTCCCAGCGCTGCGGACGGCGGTGACGACGTTCCCCCGCAGGTCTCGGAGTTGGCCGTCGGCGCCGCGGACGATGCCGTCGCCGAGCTGCTGCCCGGCCTGCTGCCCAGCGCGGTCGGCATCGTCGCCCATGCGCTGCCCGGACTGCCGCAGGGCATTCTCGGCGCGGCGCAGGGCCGGGTCCACCTGGCGATCGTCGATGCTGATGATGCCGTTGAGCTCGCCCACGGTCAGCGCCATGGCTCACCTCCGTCGGGTGTTGGCGGGGTCCTCGGGAGGGTTGAAATGCCGCTGGAGCCTGCTCTCCGTGGAGAGGAGGCCCAGGATGCGGAGCTGGAGCCAGCGCCAGGTCCGGTCGCGGAGGATGCCGGACTCAACGTCGATGCCGTACCGCTCGTGCAGGTCGGCCTCGATGAGGAGCCACTGCTCCAGCAGCTTGGGCCAGCTCAGATCGAGCGGCGGGGATGTCCGCCCCCGCCCTTGCTTCGGCGCTTGGACGCCGCCTTCGTACCACTCGTAGAGGCCGGTGACCGGGTCGAGTTCGCCGCACCCTTTGCCGAGGAGGCGCGCGACATCTGCCGCCGCTCCGCCCGGTTCTTCCCCGCTTTTCCCGGGGCCTCGCCGGTGCGCCAGTACTCCAGCGCGGTCTCCTCGTCGGCGGTGATCCAGAACATCACGGTGAGCGCGACGTGTTTGAACATGGACCAGGACAGGTCGGCCTTAAGGCTGGGGTAGGCGTCGCCGAGGCAGAGCCGGTACAGGTCCCGCTCCTCGTCGTCGTCGAGGACCGGCTGCTCCGGTGCCGCCTGCCCGGCAGCCAGGCGAGCCGCCAGGGTGGTGATGCGGTCGATCCTGAGCCCGGCCTCGGCGGACGGGTCTGCGATGTGGTACTCGCGGACCACGTCATCCTTGCCGCGTACGGGCAGGGTGATTCCGTCGTCGAGGAAGTCGTCGAGTGCCTCGAACGTGCCGCCTGCCATCAGGGCGCCGGGTTCGTGATGAGCAGCAGCGGGCCGTCACCCGTGAGGGTGATCTCGACCTGGTCCAGGGCGGTGGTCTCGCCGCCGGACGGCGCCCACGTCACCAGCGCGGTGCCCTCGTACGCCTCGGGGAGGCCGTCGCGGTCGTAGTAGCGGACGTGGACCTGCGAGGCAGACCCGAAGGAGTACGCGGCCACACGGAGAGCCTCGTGGGTGACGTGGTAGACCTTCGTCTGGTCGTTGATGCGCCGGTTGATCGTGACGCTGGCTTCCCACGCCTGCCCGGTCTTGGTGTTGCCCGCCCACCCGCCGGAGTCGTAGTCGGAGGAGTCCTCGATGTTCGGCTCGGCGGACGGGCTGAAGTCCGTCACGCCGATGACCGTGTTCCAGTTCGATCCGTCCTTGGCTGCGGACAGGTCAATGTCCAGCTTCCACCGGCGCTGGAGTGCGGTCACGGGAGTGGTCATGTCGATCCCTCTCAGTCATTGAGGTAGGCCCCGGACCGCACGGCCCGGAAGTAAAAGTTGCTGGTCAGTTCCATGCGCCCTTGCGGGTCCTGGCCGATCCAGGCCTGCGACTGCCGCCACGACAGTTCGATGTGGACGCCGTTGACCTCGTAGTGGCGGCGGCTGTGCAGCAGGCCGAAGACGGTGTCCGCCAGTTCGGCGATCAGGTTCGGGTCGCGGCCGGCACGCATCCGGAACTGGACTCCGGTGATCGCGTTGGTGGTGTCGTCGTCGGCGACCGGGTAGTCGGTGATCCCGATGGCCGTATCCGGCTCGTCGGGCATCACGCCGCGGAAGAGGCCCACTTCGTCCGGCTCGATGACGCCGTCCTCGCGGAACACCCCGACGCCCTCTGCGTCGAGGAGGGCGGCGATTCCGTTGAGGAGGTCGTTGGTGTAGGTCACCGCATCGCCCGCCTCATCTCGGCCGCGATGATCGCCGCAACCTCGGTTCGGGCCGCATTGAGGCTGTTCTCCAAGTACTTCGCGGTCCGGCCGGGGGCGTGACGCCACCTCAGCTCTTCGTGCTGGCGCACCGCGTACGGGGTGTCGTACGAGATCACCCCGGTCAGCGAGGCCTCGTCCACGCTCGCGGTCCCGGAGCGCTGCAGCTCCGACTCGTCCAGCGGGACGACCTCGTTGGACAGCTGAAGGACATGCTCGGTCGCCAACTGCAAGCCGCGGACGGCGCCTTCGCGCATCTGCCGTGCCGCGGTAGTCCCGTCGAATCGGAGTCGGAAGTTCCGCGCCACGATCGCGCCTCCTATTCGAGGAACACCTGCGTGTTGGACGGCACTGGCAGCCCTGCGCCATCGACGCGGCTGACCGTGATGACCTTCGTGATCCGGCCGTCTGGCAGCGTCACGCGGCTGTTCAGCGGGGGCCGGTGGTCGGGGCCGGTGATGTAGTTCGAGCCGGAGGTGACCTTCTGGCCGCCCGGTGTGGTGACCTGCTTCGTGGTCTCGTCGAACAGGCAGCGCACCGAAGCAGGTGCCGCGTAGACATCGCCCCTGCTGGTCGAGCCCTGGTAGGCCTCGACGGTGACCGTGTGCCGTAGCAGGAAGGCCGGGACCTGCCTCACCATGTGCAGCCCGCCCCGATGACTCCGAGCCGGAACACGGCGGGGTCCAGCCGGTGCAGGACGGCCGCCGCGCGGGGCGGAAGGGCCCCCGCTGCGATCGGTGTGCCCGCCGCGCCACCGGAGCCGCCAGACAGGCTGACCGGGCCAGCCGACACGGAGTCCCAGCCGCCGAGGGCGCCGACCTGGTCGCCGGTCTCGCCCCACCATTCGACGATGTAGCAGACCGCTTCCGCGAATGCTGCGATCACGTCGGAGTGGGTGGGCATGCCGTCGGTGTCGGTGTCGTACACGGCGGTCAGGAGTGCGTCGTCCAATGCTTTCGACGCGTTCTCCAGCTGCTGCACGGCGTCCAACGGGGGTGCCGCGTGGAGGGTGTTGGCGAGTTGCGTCGTCGTCGCGTACACGCGCCCGGACGCCGTCACGGCAGGGGCCGGGGCGACGGACACGATCTCGTGCTCGACGCTGGCGCCCATCCCGGTCACGGTCCACGACAGCCGCCACAGCCCGGCCAGCGTGTAGGTCACCGGGGCCGTCCACGTCTGCCCGCCGCCCGCGCCTGTGACGACCGGGCTCGCCGTGGTGCCGTCCGGCCGGGTTACCAGCAGCGCCGCTGCGGTGGTCCCGTCGAACGGGTCCACGGTCAGCGTTGCGGTGACGAAGTCTCCCACGTCGGGCATGGTCAGCCTCCTGTCGTCGTGGTGGCCGCCAAGCGCGGGCCGCTGTTGACCGCGACCAGAAGCGGGCCGCGAGTGGACGCCGTCAGGGCCGGACCGGGCACGCTGGCGGCGAGCCGGTCGGCCGGCCTCTGTTGCGGGCCGACGAAGGTGAGCGGCTGGGCTGTGGAAGTCTCTGCCGCGACGGCGAGCGTTGCCTGCTTGCTGCCGATCAGTTGCTGCGCCGCCTCAGATGCTGCGGCGGTGCCCAGAGCTGCGGTCTTCGCTCCCGTGACAGGCTGCGCTGTCTCGGTGGCGAATGCGGTGCTGAGCGTTGCCGACTTACTGCCGGTCAGTGGCTGTGCGGATTCGAGGGCGGCTGCGATGCCGAGAGTGCCTGTCTTGGAGCCAGTGAGCGCCTGCGCGGCACTGGTTTCCGTGGCGGTGCCGAGGGTTGCTGCCTTCGCTCCGGTGAGCGGCTGGGCCGCCTCTGCTGCAGTCGCGACACCGAGGGTGGCGCCTGCGGTCACGTCCGCGGCGAGGAAGTCGTCGAACCTGAGCCCGCCGGTTGAATCGGCGCGGACGCCGGTGCCCGTGCCGGTCGTGACGGCCGAATTGACGACGGAGACGCGCTCGACGCCGCCGACGAAGCCCTTGATCGTCGATCCGACGGCCTGGATCTTCGCGACATCACCCGCAACTGCCGCTGCGCTGTAGGTGCCGATGCTGGTGAACACCCCGGCCACGACGCTGAAGAGCGCCCAGACCGAGCCGTTGTTACGCCACAGATAGCCCTGCGAAAGGGTGGAGTCACCGCGACACCACACGCCCTGACTGGCGGACGTGGTCGCGGCGATCGTCACCTGCGCCGAGTGATCGCTGGTGTCCATCGCCGTGGCGGCACGGATGACGACGGTGCCGCCCGCCGTGCCCGCCGAGAGCTGCTGAGAGATGATCGTCCAGGGACCCGAGACCAGAACCCAGTTGGCGCCGGGGCTCCCGTCGGGGCGGCCGAAGTTGTCGCTGAAGCTGGCCACGGCGCTACCCGGTGGAACTGGCCCGGAAGAGATCAGCGATGTTCAGAGTGAACGCGATTCCGTCCGGAGACCAGGAGAGATCGGCCTTGGTGAGCGGAATCAGATCCGCATCCGTGCCAGTGGTGGTATCCGGGTCGTAGAAAACAGCGACTGCACCGATCGGATTTCCGGTGGGCGAAGACCAGGTGACGTTGTCAGCGTCGATGGCCACACGGTCGTTCGTGTCGTCCACGGTGACGGTGACGTTGACGAGGGTCTTGCGCCCGACGGTGACCTGTTCGTTCGTTGCCCCCGACACCACGTCGGCAAGGGTGTCCTTGTCGCGAAGTACAGCATCGGTTTCCAGCCCTGCAAGCTCCAGCGGGACCAGAACAAACGCATCGTTCGGGGTAGGCAGGTCGGCATAGGCCGCCAAGCGTCCGAGTGCCCGGTTGAACACCAAATTTCCCATGGGCGCGCTCCTCCCTGGGGATGCGACAGGGAGGCCCGAAGGCCTCCCCGATCGCTACATGGATCGGCTACGCGGACGCGCCGATGATGTGGATGTCGTACGTCACCGACGTGCCCGCACCCGAGTTGGCGATCTTCAGGAGATCGGCCGTGGCCGCGGTGACCGCGTACCCGGTCGCATCTGTCGCCGCCGTCCCGACCGCGATGAACGCGCCCGGCCGCAGCGTCACTGTGCCGGTGGCGCTGAGCAGCGTGGCCCACGGATTCGACGCTGCCGCGCCGACCACCACGTTGTTCGTGTTCCCGACCGCCGCCGCGATGATCAGGCCCTTGATCCGGGCGAACGTGACCGCCGCACCGAACGCGTCGAGCAGCACGCCCGCCAGGTCGAGATCCTCGGTCGCCGACGCGGCCAGCGTGCGCCGGTCCGCGAACAGCCGGTCCGCGTTCCCGGCCCCGGTGCCGTTGCCCAAGGTCATGGACCGGGCCAGGTTCTGCGGCGCCGATCCCGTGCCGAGGTCGAGCGCCGCGGTCAGCGTGCCGGCCGCTGCGACGGAGAGCTGAGCTCCAGTGAGTCCCATGCCTCAACCCCCTCAGGTCGCGATGACGAGCGGCACGTGCCGCTTGAAGGCGGGAGTGGCGATCGTCGCCGGGGCGGTGGCCGTGAGGCCGGAGCCGGACGTCTGGGAGAGGTTGCCCTCACCGGTCAGCACGGGCTTCGCGCCGAGCGAGCCCACCAGCGTCGGCACCGTCGTCGCAGTCACCGACAGCGCCGCGTAGTAGATGCCCGACTTGGTGATCCTCTGCGCCGTCGCGAGGGCGAACGTCTTCGCGGTGTCCGCGGCCCACGCTGCGGTGAGTTGGTCTGCGGACTGCGCGAGCAGCGCCCCGGCCCCGCTGTAGAGGGCCGCGAAGTAGTTCGTGGGCGTGCCGGCGGCCGTGCCCGCGCTGACGAACGTCAGGTTGGCGATGAGGTCGCCGTCCTGGAGGTACAGGGCGACCGAGCACATGACGCCGGTCGCGGCGGCCGGGACGTCGTCCAGGCCCACGCGCGGCAGGTTCGTTCGGTGGAAGGTGACGTCCGGGTCCGGACGGCCGGCGCTGTTGAGCCAGCCGAGGTCGTTGCGGGGGTTCCCCTTGAATGTGCCGAGGAGTGTCACTGCTCGGCTCCCTTCTGGTCGTCACCGCTGGTCTGCGGGGCGGGGGTTGTCTTCCGCTCGTAGGCGGCGATCTGCTTGCGGTCCTTGCCTACGGACTCGGCGGCCTTGATGCGCTGGACCTCTTCGTCGTTGGAGGCGTCGAGGTAGGCGATCACCTCGTCCTGGCTGTGCTTGGACGGGTCGTAGTCGACCGGGGTGAGCGGCTCCGTCTGGACGCCCATGCCGAAGCCGACGGACGGCGCGGAGCCGTGGCCGAGGTTCGTCAGTGCGTCAACGTCCGAGCCGGTCTCGGTGGCGTCCTCGGTGGCCTCGTCGGCGGGGAAGAGGCCGTAGCCCTGACGGCGGAAGTACTCGATGGCCGCGCGGCCTTCCTTCGTCGAGTCGTCGACGTAGCCGGTGCCCTTGTTGAAGGACACCCCGACGGACTCGCCGCTGAAGGAGCGGACGGGGGCTTCGATCCGGAACTTGGTCACGCTGATCACCGCACCTTCACGTTGCGCAGGACGCCGCAGCTCTTGGTGTTGCGGAGGACGGCCGCGACCGGGCCCATCTCGACCTCACCGGACTTGACCGCTCCGGGCTGGGTGAAGTCGGGCAGGTAGGTCTCGACGAGCGGGGTGCCCGCCATCGCGGCACCGTGGAAGGCGTCCAGACCGAGGCTGACGGCGTAGATGTCGGTCAGGCCGGTGATGACGCCGCCCGCGCCGCCGCCGTCGGTGTCCGCCGAACGGATGGGGATGATCGGGGCGGAGCCGTCGGCGCGGTCGCCGAGGTCCACGAGGACCCAGTCGCCGTACCGCTCGATGAGCATGCCAAGGTCGTTGCGCTCGCTGGTGAACTGCGAGGCGCGGCGGGCCAGGGACTTGATGCGGCTGATCGACTTGGTGTTGCCGAGTACCGCCTTGACCCCGGCGGGGACCGAGCCGTCGGCGCCAGTGTCACCGGATCCGGTCTGCGAGCCCATGATCCGGGAGAGGAAGTCGTCGAACGCGTCGAACGCGCTCATGGCGATGTCCTCGGTGGTCACCGTCGCCGGAGACCAGTCGAGGTATCCCGTGGTGATGCCCTCGGCGAGCGGCAGGTACTCCGTGGACTGACCCGTCAGGGCCTTGTCGAGACCGTCGAACCCGGTGTCGTCGACTGCGGTGTCGCCGAGGATCAGCTCCTGCTGGAAACGCGTCCGCATGCTGGTGAGCTTCTGCGCCAGCTGGAAGGTGGTCTCGTTGGACTGTGCCGGGCCGAGCCGGGCGAGCTTGCGGTCCACGGTCCACGATCCACCCAGCGGGTGGAGTTCGACCGTCTTACGCTCGCGGGTCGCCTGGTTGGGGACGTACTCCTCGTTGAACCGCCGGAACGACGCCATGGACGGGGCGAGGAGCCGGGTGTAGCCGTAGGTCAGCGCGGCGCCGCCCGTGCCCGGGGTGACGGTGTCGTCCCAGACCATGTTGTTGAACAGCCACGAGTTGCGGCGGAGGTTGTCGATGACGGCGAAGTCGATGTCCGCCGTCGTGTTGAGCTGCGCCTGAGCGAGCGTCACGGGCATGGGGTACTCCTGAGGTCAGTTTCCGTAGTGATTCGAGATCGCCCCTGCGAGCGACCCGGAGCGCTTGGCCGAGCCTTCGCGGGTGCCGCCGGACAGGTCCGCACCGGACTTCCCCGCGGGCGGGGTCACAGCGAAGGCGGCCTTGTTGCCGTCGACCGCTTCCTTGATGGCCTTGTCGAGCGCGTCGTTGAAGCCCTTGTCGGAGGGGTCGAGTTCGGCGATCGCAGCGACGAACGAACGCGAGTCGAGGAGGGCGCCGGCCTTGGCCTGGAGCTTGTCGGCCCGCGACCAGACGGCGAGTTCGACGTCCTTCGCGCGCAGGGCCGCGTCCTTCTGGCCGATCGTGGTGTCCTTCTGCGCGATCGCGTCGGCGAGGGCCTTCGGGTCGGGCGGGGTGTCGTCCTTGACGAAGCCGAGCGCCTTGCCGAGTTGCTGGGTGAGCGCCTTGACGGCGTCGTCGGCGGCCTGCTTCTTGGCGTCGGTGCGCGCCTTACCCGCGTCGCGGCGGGCGTCGGCGAGTTCCTTCTCCAGCCGCTTCACGGTGGCTGAGAGGTCGTCACCCTGGCCGTCCTTGCCCTGGCCGCCTCCGTCGCCGGAGCCTTGGCCGCCGTCTCCGTTGCTGGAGCCTCCTCCGTCACCGGAGCCGCCGCCATCGCCTGCGCCTGCGTCACCGCCGTCTCCGCTGCCGGATCCGGAGCCGCCGCCGTCCCCTCCGTCCGCGTACAGGAACGGGGAGAAAGGGCCGTGGCCGTACGGGTGTGCCCAGCCGGTGCCTGCGAGTCGGGGCAGGGTCTTCTTCCGCATTGCGCCCTCCAGGGCTGTGGTCGCCCGCGCCTGGCGGGCATGTGGGTTCGGGCCGCGCCTGGCGGTCCCGGTGGGTGGTGCGTTGCGGCCTGCGCCTGGCGGGCCGCTCAGGAGTGACCCGCGCCTGGCGGATCGGTGGTGCTCCGCCCGCACCAGGCGGGCGGAAGTCTGTGTCAGCGCGCGGCGCCGAGTTGCTCGCGGCGGGACTTGCGCGGCAGCCCGGTCTCCCCGACCAGCTCGCGGATGCGGCCCTGGTACTCGCGGACCTTCGCATTCGCCCGGGTCTTCTTCGCGTCGTCGATCGCCCCGGCAGCCTCGCGCTTCCACTTGCGGACCTGCCGCTCGAGATACCGCTGCTGCTGCGACTGCTCGTACGACGCCCTCGACGGCGGCTTCGGTCGCGGCCGCGTCACCCCGGGCAGATACGCGCTGACGTTGTGGCGGCAGTTCGGATGGAACAGCCCTGCGGCGCGGGCCTCCGGGAGACTGCCGGCCACGCGGACGCGGACCGTACGGTCGTCCTGGGTGGTGTGCTGGACCTCGACGGTGTCCGGTCCGGAGGGGCCGCTGCGGCGCAGCACCTTGCCCTCCCACGGCTTGCAGCGCGGGCACTCCTCCGGGGCATCCGACACGATGACGAGGTCAACTCCGGCCGCCGCCAGCTGCTCCGTGTGCGCGTCCACTGCCGCACGCCCGAGCGCGGACCGGGTGGCCATCTCCACGTACGAGGTCATGTTCCATGGCCGTCCGGCCCGGTCCACGAATCCCGTCACTCCACGGTTCGCGAACCGGGCCAGGGCCCTCCCCGCCGCCTCCCTGCGGGTCGTTGCCCCCAGGAGGGGAGCTGATGTGGCCTCGGCGATCACCTGCCGGTACACGTCGAGGCCGGTGCGGAGCATCCGCATGTGGACGGGGCCCGTCTCTTGTACGAGCGCGCCCGCGAGCCTGTCCACCGTGCGCGTGCCCGCGGGGATCAACGCTACGTGCGGGGCGAGCGCGCCGAGCTCGGCGACAGCAGCCTGCGTCCCGCGGCCGTACGCCTCCGAGACAGCCCGGTGGATCGCGCCGGACGCGTCAGTCTGAAGCGCGGTGATGATGTCCTCGATCGCCGTGCGCAGGCTGCCGACCGCGTTCAGCTTCAGGCTGGCCCACAGCGGGGAGTCGAGTCCGGCAGCGAGGGCCGTTGCGATCTTCTCGATGAGGGCCAGTTCGGCCTGCTCGTACAGCGTGGACACGGCGGCCGCGAGGTCCTCGGCCATGTCGGGGCTGACCGGCATACCGCCTCCCCGCTACTCCTCGGAGGCTGTGCCCGCCGGGTCGCCCTCGTCAGTCGGCTCCTCGCCGTCCTGCGCACCGAACTGCGGGCGGTCAGCGCCGAGCGTGAGCGGATCCTCGACCAGGCGCCCCGTCTCCTTCTGGATCCGGGTCACCTCCTCCAGCTGCTCGCGCTCGTCCCAGTCCGGGTGCAGAAGCGCCACCTTCGCCTCGGTCGACGCGGCCTCCGCCTGCTGCAGCAGCGCCGCCGTCTCGGCCAGGGTCTTGATGTCGTCCTGCACGGAGTCCTGGAAGACGACGTCGGGCCGCTCGACCTCAACGCCAGCCACGCCCGGGAACATGCCGGACGCCTCCAGCATGAGGAGCACCTCGACGACGTCGGCGATCCTCGTCGCCGCCAGCTCGGCCTTCTCCGCCCGGGTGGTCATACTGCGCGCCGTACGAGCCTTGATCTCCGTCGCAGTGGCGGCCGGCCCATCCGTGTCGTCGCCAAACGTGCCGCCGGAGTAGCCCGCGTTACGGATCACCTTGCCCACGAGTTCCTCGATCGTGGCCCGGTGCTCCTCGTGCCTGATCGTGAACTGGTTCAGGGTGATCGACTGGTCGGCGGTCGGTGGGATGTTCATCTGCGCGAAGACCTCGTGGTCCTCCCACGCCGCGCCCATGCCGGGCCCGTTCGAGTGGAGGTAGCCGGCCGGGACGATGATCCGGGACTTGGCGAGGCGGATGTCCCGCATCCACGACGTCCACGTCTCGTCGACCGCGCTGAGGAACGTCTCCGCGCCCTGGTAGTCGCTCGTTCCGAGCCCGGCCGCGCCGGGGATGTCGTCCCAGTCGGGGGCGACCATGGTGTTCGGGATGTACGTGCAGGCGAGTCGCTTCCCGATCGGCAGTGTGCGGGCGGGCTGGAGGTTCTTCGTCTCCGCGAAGGCGCCCATGTCGATCTGCTTGCCGAGGTTCTGCTCGGTGCCCTCATACACGCCGTGCAGGATGACGCCCGGCTCGTGCCGCTCCAGGTGCCGGACGACCTTCTGCCCGTCAACGGCGAGGACCGTCCAGAACGTGACCGCGCGGAGCCTCTCGCCGTACGCGAACTCGGGGTGCGCGCCGTCCCCTTGGACCATCGAGATCCACGGGCGGTCGCTGATGTCGTCGTCCCACACGATCCGCAGGTAGGAGCCGCCGATTGCTGAGCCGACCGCGCCGGAGCCGATCAGGGTGCGCTTCATCCCGACGTCCATCAGCTCTTCGAGACGCTCCTGGGTGGCCTTGTTCTCCGCCTTCAGGGTGGGTGGCTCGGAGTAGAGCAGGCCGGACGAGGTGCGGGCGATGTCCCGGGCGAGCGGCATGTGGAGGTTGGCGCGCTTCTCACCGAGCGGGGTGGGCTCGCCCCAGAACCAGCGGGCGACGCGGCCGACCATGCCGCCCCGGTATTGGGAGGGCCGGTTCTGCATCTGGCCGAAGCGTCCGTTGTCGCGGTGCCGGTTGAGGTAGCGATACGACAACCGGTCGGGGTTGGCGGCGAACCAGGCGCGCCAGTCGGCCATGTCGGCGGCGATGGCGGGGTGGATAGGCGGCCAAGGGGTGTTCTTACTCGGGAGCGGCATCGTCCACCCCCTCGCCGGTCTCGGCCGGATTTTCCATGCGGTCGGCGACTGCCCGGAGGAAGGGCGCCATCTCCCGCCAGATCGTGGACTCGGTGAGCGGGCCGTCCTCATCCGTGAAGGTGATCGTTCCCCACTGCGCCTCGGTGTCGCCGACGCGGACGAACACGGGCATCGTGACCTCTGTGCCCATCAGGCAGCCACCTCCAGGCTCGTCACCGGCAGCAGATGCCGCCACTCATTCACCGAGCTGTGCAGCCCGTACCGCAAACCGTCCACGCTGTGGTCGTCGACCTTCAGCGGCTGATCCACGCCCTTGAGCGAGGCTTTCTCGTCCCACACGTACGCCGGCAGCTCTTCGAGGAGCCCTGTGCACGAGCGGTGGATGGACAGGATGTTCTCGCCGAACGCCGTGGACACCGACCGGATGCCGTCCTTCACTTCGTTGTCCGCCTTGGCCACGCCGGGCATGCCGTCAGACCACAGCTGGGTCATGAACGAGGCTGCCGATGGGTCTACGAAGATCCAGTTGGGTGCGACGCCCTTCGTGCCCCGGTGCTCGTACGACGCCAGCCAGCGCCGCACGCCCACGCTGTACTGCGCGTCCGTCAACTGCCTCCGAGCGGTCCGCGAATCGTGCCGGTACTCCGACGCGACGTACATCCGGCTGTCCGCGCCGAGCCCGATCAGTAGCGCCGCGAACGGGTTCACCGTGCCGTAGTCCAGGCCCACGCACATCCACCGCGTGATCTCCGGCAGCAGGTCGACGACATGCCGCGCCTCGTCGAAGGCGTCGTAGATGACGCCCTCCGCCAGACACCACTCGCCGAGGATGTATCGGCGGAAGAACAGCCCCTGGTGCGACCGCCTCAGCGAGGCGACGTACGCGGTCGGGAGGCTGGGGTTGTCGTCGAGGACGAAGCTGAAGCGGTGCACGTCCAGTGCACTCGGATCCTGCGACTCGACGAGCGTTCCGTCGCGGCGCACGTGCAGCCGGGCCCGGTCGAGGATCTGCTTCTTCAGCCAGTGGTTCGGGCCCTCAGGGTTCGTCGTGCCGAACCACTGCGCGCCCTCAACACTGAGGCGGGTCTCCAGCATCTGGAAGAACGTCTGGGGGTAGGTCGTGACCTCGTCCATGTAGGCGCCCGCGAGGGTGAGGCCCTTGATCTTGTCGACGGCCTTCTCATCGTTCGCGCCGGCCACGTAGATCGTGCGGCCGAAGATGACGACCTCGCCCACGCCCGCGCGGTAGACGCAGCGCTTCTTGCCGATCATCTGCTCGATGACGTCGATGATGTTCCGCTTCAGCGTGCGCTCGGTCTTGCCGACCATGAGGAGGGCGCCGGGCGGGCCGGTGCGGATGTACTTCAGCCACACCATGATCGAGCCGATCGTCTTGCCGGACCGGACCGCGCCCTCCCACAGGTTCCCGCGCGCGGCGGCCAGCTGGGTTGCCCGAAGCGCCTTACCGGCGAGGGGAGTGAACATCGTCCGCCCCCTCTCACTCGGCGCCGGGCATCATCCCCCTCAGCCACTGGTCGACAGCTGCCAGGCCCTCCAAGTCCTCGCGCTCCGGCGGGACGAGCTTCAGCGACTTCTCGATCGCGATCCCCGCGGCGGCCATGAGCGACTTCTTCGCGTCCGCGGGCGGCTCGTCGACCTCTTGCTCGGTGTACTTGTTCGCGCTGCCGCCGATGTTGAAGACCTTGGCTGGCTGCCACAGCTGCTCTGTGAGCCGTTCGGCGTCATCCTGGAGCGCCTCGGCGAGCATCGAGCGGCGGTCGGCGAGCTGAGCGATGCGGTGCCGGGTGGCCTGTTCGGTCTGGGTGACGTCGAAGACGAGGCCTTCGGCGGCGACCACAAGGCTCACGGTGCGCTGGGCTCGGCGGATTCGGCGGGCGATCTCGTTCCGGCCGAGGCCTTCGCCGTGCAGGCGGATGATCTCGGCCTTCTCCTCGTCGGTGACGAGGCGCATGTCCTTGCGTACGGCCACGGGGGTCACCTCCGGCGGGGCGTGGAAAGGCCCGGCCGCTCCGGGGTGGGTTCACGGCCGGGCCAGTCTGTGAGTGTGGGTCAGGCTTTCCAGCCCGCATCCAAGCAGGCCTGAGCGAAGGTGTCCGCGCCGAGCTGCCAGGCACTCGCGCTGCCGTTCGCCCCGTTCGCGAGAACGTGCCCGGTGTCGGCGATGCGGTCCGTCTTCGATCCGCGCGCCGACTCGTTGACCTTGTGCGCGAGGTCGAGACGCTCGGTCTTGGTGTTCGCGCCGTCGTTGTAGCCGTGGGCGAAGTCGTCGCAGGCCCGTTGGCCGGCGTCGTCGAGCTTCTTCGGATCGGCCGGCTTGCCGCTGGCGGGCTTCGGGTCGCTGCTCTTGCTGCCGCTGTCCTCGGTGGGCGTGCACGCGGCGAGCGCGAGTGCTGTAGCGGCGATGGCGATGAGGCGGTGGATGCGCATGTTCCCCCCTGGAACGTTGGCGTACGGGAGACATGATGCCTGCCGCGTGCCTTCTGGTTCCGGGGAGCGCCGCCGTTCCGGATTCGAACCGGTGCTGGCCAGCACGGGCGAATAGCCGATCGCCTGTCGGCGGCGTCCCTGCTCGAGGTGGCTTGCCTGGTTCCGGGCATGCCAGATCTGCGGCCATGGTGCGGCATGATCGGCGGTTTTGCAACTAGGTGCACTGAGGAGTGCGAGGGAAGGACAAAGGCCCCGCCCTCAGCAGAGGAGCGGGGCCACTCGGCACCCCGGGCTACGGCGTCGCGGTCGCCTCGTCGAGCAGCTTGTCCATATCGACGTTCCCGTCATCGTCCACCACACCCATATCGTCGATCGTCATCCCCATGACGATCGTGGTGTAGTCGTCCTCCTTCACGTCCTCGCAGGCCTCCGGCTTGGCCTTGTCCCCCTCCGGGCGCGCCTTCAAGGCGGCCACACAGTCTTTGACCGTGTCGTCGTACGACTTCCCCGACGAACATCCGGCGAGCGCAAGCCAGGCAGCGAGCAGACAGACAACAGTGGTGCGGCGCATGGTCCCCCCAAGGACGTAGATGCCGGGGATCGTAGCCGCCGGCACCGACACCCGGCCCGGGAATGAGGGAGGATCCGCTCGCGGGGAGTGCGTACAGCACGAGGAACGGAGGCTACGGCAGCCACTCCTGCAATGTCTCCCAGCCGCTTTCGTGGCGGTGCACGATAACCGGGCGCTCCGTCACGAACCAGTGCCCGCATGGCTTCACGATCGTCCACGTCTCGTGCGCGAGCACATGCCACTGCACCTGCTCCGCGTCACGCCAGCAGTACGGGCAGCCTGGGTACGGCACGGACTCCTCGAACCCGACCCGCATCCGCACGCGCCCGGGCTGCTCGCTGATGTAGGTCTGGCGGTCGTCGAAGGCCTGCGTGAACGCCATGGCCTGCGCCCCGCTGAGCGGTAGTGGGTGGTCGTCCATGCGCTCATCCTCTCGCGCGAAGGCCCACCGCGACGGGGGTTGCACGGTGGGCCTTCATCAGGGGGTGCCAGGCACTACCCGGCGCGCACTTCCAGTGTGGCAGGCCGTCAGGCGTCGTCCTCGTCGAACGCGACCTCAACCTCCTTGATCTTCCCCGACGTCGAAAGCTCCGCCCGCACCGGGTTGTCGCCCGGGACGCCGGCGCGTCGCGCCTGCTTCACGAAGTCGCCGAGCTCGTCGAGGGTCATGTCTTTGTCGTCGCCGTGGAAGGTGAAGGAGGCGGGCATACGGCCATGGTGACGCACGAGAGCCCCGCCGCGGGAGGGGTTCGCGGCGGGGCTCTCGCGTGGTGTCGGCTACTTCACGGTGTGGCGCCGCTGGGCTGCGGAGCGGTCGCGGATGAGGGTGCCTGCTTGGCCGATGGCCTCTACAGCCACCCCCTCTCCCGGCCCCTCTTCCGCACCCGTTGTTGGCGTTGGTGTTGTCGGCTCTGACGTGCAACAACAACCCTCACCATGACCACTCTCAACCTCGGGGGGAGGGGCCGGTATGTCCTCGTGATGCACCCCAGGCCCATTCCCGGCAGACGTGCGCACACCCGCCCGGACGCGGATCCCCTCGTCCTTCAGCAGCGCCTTGACGGCCTTCGTGTCGGCGACCCGAAGCCGCTTGCGGAGCTGCGTGAGGAGGACGCTGTTCCCGCCGCGGCCGAGGTGCTGGAGAGCATCGACGACGTCCGGCGTCTCCTCCTCGTCGGCCTCGTCTTCCGTCTGTCCGTCGCGCCGTCTTGCACGCCACGCCCCTAGCCGGTGCCAGCCGTGGCAGACCAGCAGGCCAGCCACGAAGTACGCCACGTACGGGACCGCGGTGATGACCGCCTTCATGACGAGGACAGCGACGCCAACCAGGACCAGGGCGACGATCGCGCCGCCGATCCGGCTCGGCTCCCCCGCCTCCTCGGTGTCCTGCTCGACGGGCTCCTGCTCGGTTTCGTCGCTCATCAGAACGCCCCGTAGATCTTGTCACCGAGCCAGTTCGCGGCCTCCGCAATCGGTGCCGCCGCGAACCCGGCCACGCCCGCGCTGGTGCCGAGCGTGATCCCGCACCAGGTGCCCATCTTCAGGGCGCTGCCGTGCTTGGACTTCTTCATCGCGGCGATCATCGTGGCGCTCAGGATCAGCACCACTCCCCCGCCGGTCTGCGACAACGGCACGTATGTGGCACCTGAGTTGTGCTGGCCGGACTGGCCGCCGACACCCCAGATCAGGGCTGCGTCTCCGAGCCAGTTGGTGATCCACAGGGTGGTGTCGCCGATCCAGCCGATGAGGCCTCCCACGCCGAGGGTGATGAGGCAGCCGTACGTCCAGGCTGCGAGGAACGGCAGGAGGCGGCCGGCCTGGCGGAGGGGGTCGGAGCGGATGGCCTTCTGGCCGGGCCACCACTGGACGAGGGTCCAGGCGAGGATGCTGACGCCGATGGTGACGCCGCCGATGGTCACGTAGGTCATGGTCAGGGGCTCCAGATGGCCGTGACGGAGGCCACGGCGAGGGTGATGAGGGCAACGGTGCAGGCGGCCGGCCCGAGGTAGAGCAGTGGGGCGCGGCGGGGGGCTACGGCGTGGAGGCCGACGGCGGCGAGGAGCGCGGCCATGGGCCAGAGGATGGCGAGGATCATGGGTAGAACCCCGTGCCTTCGAGCCGCTTGGCGGTGCGGCGGATGCTGTCCGCGACCATGTCCGGACGCAGCCGGACAGCCTCGGACACGAGGTCGTTCATCGGGACTCCGTGGGTGGCGAGAGCGCGGACGAGTTCGGATGGTCCCGCCGCCGCCTCGGCAAGGACGGACAGCGGGTCCGGACTGTCCGGACGCGTGTCCGGGCTGGCCAGAGCGCCAGCGTTGGGGGTCTCGTCCTCTTGTCCGGACGCCGTGTCCGCCTCGGTGTCCGGCTGTCCGGCTGCGTCCGGGGTGGTGTCCGCTTCGGTGTCCGAGTGTCCGGACAGGCCGTCCTCAGGTGTAGCCGGGGGTTCGACGGTGGCGACGGTGATCGCCTGGTTGGCTGCGGTCTCGAACGTGCTCGACTCGATCGCCGGGGTCCCCGTTGGGGCGTGCTCGATGTCGAGGACACCGCTCACCGGGGCCAGGGTCCGGCCGTAGCGGGTGAGCCGCAACGCCATGACCGCTGAGACCGGAGCCTTGCTCCTCCACCGCCGGCCGTACCGGGCGCGGAGCCGGGCGCGCTCGATGAGCCGGGACTGCTCCAGCCGGATCACGTCGTCGTAGGAGCGCAGCTCCCACAGCTTCATGCGCCGCCACAGCCGGAACGTGGAGATCGGGTCGAGGAGCCAGCGGACCATGCGGACGGAGTCCATGTGGCGGCCGGCCGTGATGTCGGCGGTGCGGCCGATCGCGTGCCGGGCGGCCTCGACGACGACCACGAACAGCAGCGGGATCACGGCGTGCATGCCGGTGCCGATGGGGTCGGGCCAGGCGGCCGCGCCGTTGAAGGCGATCGTGGCCGTGGTGAGGAGCCATGCGGTGTGGCGGAGCATGGCGAGCGGCATGCGCAGCCAGGTGAGGAGGAGGTCGAGGGCGAGGAGCACGAGGATCCCGGCGTCGATGCCGATCGGGAAGACCATGGCGAAGGCGCCGAACCCCTTCGCCTGCGCGAGGCGGCGGACGGCGGTGTAGGAGCCGAGGAATCCGATCGCTGCGATCGCTGCGGATCCGGCGGCGACGGCGATGACGAGGCGGCGCTGCAGGGTGGTGAGTCGACGGTCGCCTTGTGGGGTCGTCACGGTGCTCTCCTGGGAGCGGGAAGGGGACCGGCCCCGAGCGCCGTGGGGGTGGAAGCGCGCGGGGCCGGCCGATCAGGGGTGG
>Ga0099826_10000055_pt1 | contig 70119 bp, 84 predicted proteins | sample Mtrugardesep15_FD_76830 | JGI IMG/M metagenome (GOLD analysis project Ga0099826, IMG submission 76830) | Root nodule microbial communities of legume samples collected from California, USA - M. trunc garden sep15 | ecosystem: Host-associated > Plants > Roots > Nodule | place: USA: California... | reverse complement strand
TACCGCTATTTCGATGCGGCCGGCGCGGTGCTCTATGTGGGCAAGGCGCGCAACCTCAAGAAGCGGGTTGCCAACTATTTCCAGAAGAGCCATGGCGGCACGCGCATCGGCCACATGATCTCGAAGATCGCGCGCATGGAGACCACTGTGGTGCGCTCCGAGGCCGAGGCGCTGCTGCTCGAGAACAATCTCATCAAGACGCTCAAGCCGCGCTACAACATCCTGTTCCGCGACGACAAGAGCTACCCCTACCTGAAGATCGCCTCGCACGAGTTTCCCCGCCTGGCGTATTACCGCGGCGCTGTCGACAAGAAGCACCGCTACTTCGGGCCTTACCCCAGCGCCTGGGCGGTGAAGGAATCGATCCAGCTGCTGCAGAAGGTGTTCAAGCTGCGCACCTGCGAAGACACGGTGTACGCCAACCGCACCCGGCCGTGCCTGCTGTACCAGATCAAGCGCTGCACCGGGCCGTGCGTGGGCTACATCACGCCCGAGGCCTATGCGCAGGACGTGGCCAGCGCCGAGGCCTTCCTGATGGGCGACACCCAACTGGTGCTGTCCAAGCTCGAAGCGCGCATGACCGAGCACGCCGAGAAGCTCGAATTCGAGCAGGCGGCCGAGCTGCGCAACCAGATGTCCGCGATCTCGCGCGTGCTGCACCAGCAGTCGATCGAGATCGCTTCGGACAAGGACGTCGATATCCTGGCCGTGAAGGTGCAGGGCGGCAAGGCCTGCGTGAACCTGGCCATGGTGCGCGGCGGGCGGCACCTGGGCGACCGGGCTTACTTTCCCGTGCACGTGGAAGACGCCGCGCAAATTCACCACAGCGAACTTGACGCCGAGGAAGGCACGGCGCCCATGCCTGCGGATCCGATCGAGGTGCAGGTGCTCGAAGCCTTCATTGCCCAGCACTACATCGACGTGCCGGTGCCCGCCACTCTCGTGCTGAGCCATCTCGTGGGCCGCGAGTTGATCGAGGCCATTTCGCAACAAGCCGGCTCGCGCGTGACGGCGGTGTTCCAGCCGCGCGAGCAGCGCCGGCACTGGCTCGAAATGGCCGAGACGAACGCCGGCCTGCAACTCGCGCGGCTCCTGGCCGAAGAAGGCTCGCAGCGGGCGCGGACCCGTGCGCTGGCCGATGCGCTGGAGCTTGCGCCCGACGACCTCGACAGCTTCCGCATCGAATGCTTCGACATCTCGCACACAGCGGGCGAAGCCACCCAGGCCTCCTGCGTGGTGTTCGAGCACCATACGATGCAGAACCGCGAGTACCGCCGCTACAACATCGAGGGCATCACGCCCGGCGACGACTACGCCGCAATGCGCCAGGTGCTGCATCGCCGCTACGGCAAGCTGGCCGAGGCCATGGCCGCGGAGACCGATGCGCCGCCCATGGGCGATGCTGCAGGCGCGGGCAGCGATGCGCCCGCCAGGACCAAGGCAGCGCGCATGCCCGACCTGGTGCTGGTTGATGGCGGCAAGGGCCAGGTATCGATGGCGCGCGAGGTGTTCAGCGAGCTTGGCCTCGCGCTGTCGCTCATCGTGGGCGTGGAGAAGGGCGAGGGCCGCAAGGTAGGGCTGGAGGAACTGGTGTTTGCTGACGGCCGCGAGAAGGTCTACCTGGGCAAGGATTCCGCGGCGCTGATGCTGATCGCCCAGATCCGCGACGAGGCGCACCGCTTTGCCATCACAGGCATGCGGGCAAAGCGTGCGAAGGTGCGCGTGGGCGGCAGTCAGCTCGAGGACATCCCGGGCATCGGCCCGAAGCGCCGCGCGCGCCTGCTGCAGCGCTTTGGCGGAATCCGCGGCGTCGCGGCCGCCAGCGTCGAGGACATCGCATCGGTCGAGGGCATCGCCACCGACCTGGCCGAGGAAATCTATCGCGCGCTGCATTGAGGCCGATTGCCCTTGGCTTCCGGCACGCCGCGCGTGCATGACACAATCGCCCGCATGTTCTGGACCCTCCCGACCATCATGACTTGGACGCGCATCATCGCGATTCCATTGATCGTTGGTGTGTTCTATTTGCCGATGGCCGAGCCGATGCGCAACCTGATTGCCACGGTGATGTTCATCGTCTTTGCCGCCACCGACTGGCTCGACGGCTACCTGGCGCGCAAGCTGAACCAGACGTCGGCCTTCGGCGCCTTCCTCGATCCGGTCGCCGACAAGTTCCTGGTGTGCGCCGCGCTGCTGGTGCTGGTGCACCTGCAGCGTGCCGATGTGTTCGTGGCGCTGATCATCATCGGCCGTGAGATCGCCATCTCGGCGCTGCGCGAATGGATGGCACGAATCGGCGCCGGCAAGAGCGTGGCGGTCCACATGATCGGCAAGGTCAAGACGACCGTGCAGATGGTCGCGATTCCGTTCCTGCTCTATGACGGACTCCTGTTCAAGGTCATCGACACGGGCCTTTGGGGCCAGTGGCTGATCTGGATCTCGGCGGTGCTCACCGTGTGGTCGATGGTCTATTACCTGCAAAAGGCCATTCCCGAGATTCGGGCCCACAGCAAATGACGACGGTGGCCGCCGTACCCGGCCCGGGCGGCTCGGGCTGGCTGCGTGCCATGCCGGCGGTGTTCGTGCTGATCTGGAGCACGGGATTCATCGTGGCGCGCTACGGCATGCCCCATGCGCCGCCGCTCAAGTTCCTGGCCGTGCGCTATGCGCTTTCTCTCGTGTGCTTTGGCATCTGGGTCGCGCTCGCGCGGGTTGCCTGGCCGAAGGAGCGTGCGCAGTGGGGGCACCTGGCTGCCACGGGCGTGCTGATGCAGGGAGGCTATCTGGGGGGCGTGTGGGCTGCCGTGCATGCGGGCATGGGCGCTGGGCTGGTGGCGCTGCTGGTCGGCATCCAGCCGGTGCTGACCGCCGTCTGGTTGTCGTTCAACGGTGGGCGCATCTCCCGGCGCCAATGGGCGGGGCTGATACTGGGATTCGCGGGCCTGGTGCTGGTGGTGTCGCGCAAGTTCGGGCAGGGTTCCGAAGTCAGCGCGTTGACGATGGGGCTTGCCGTCATGGCGCTTCTTTCGATCACGGCGGGCACGCTGTACCAGAAGCGCTTTGTCGCACCCTGCGACGTTCGAAGCGCGAGTGCCGTGCAAATGGCCGCGGCGTTGCTCGTGACCTTGCCTTTTGCGCTGATGGAAACGCAGGGCATCGAATGGAACGCCCATTCGATGGGCGCCATGGCGTGGTCGGTGCTGGCGCTTTCGCTCGGCGGCAGCTCGCTGCTCTACATGCTGATCCAGCGCGGTACGGCCACGGCCGTGACGAGCCTGCTCTACCTGGTGCCGCCGTGCACGGCGGTCATGGCATGGCTGCTCTTTGCGGAACCGATCACCTTGGTCACGCTGCTGGGCATTGGGCTCACCGCGGCCGGCGTCAGCCTGGTGGTGCGCAGCGAGCGCTGATCCAGCGCTTTATCAGCGCAGCGAACCGGCCTTGCCGGGTCTCCATGGCTCGCCCCGGAACTGTTCCGCCAGATGGTCCAGCAGCAGCCGCACGCGGCGCGGCGTCTTGGGCCGCCAGGGCGCAATCCAGTGGATGTCTGCGTCGGGCATGGCGTAGTGGGGCAGCACGCGCACCAGTTCGCCGGACGCCAGTTGCGGCGCAATGTCCCACAGGCTGCGCAGCATGATGCCGTGGCCGGACAGGCACCAGTCGCGCACCATTTCGCCCGAATTGCTTGCCAGCGGGCCTTGCACGCGAACGCGCGCCGTGGTGCCGTCGCGCGCGTGCCGCAGTGTCCAGAGCGAGGATTGGCGCTGGGTGGGCTCGCCGTTTTCGCGCGCCACCAGGCAGTCGTGCGCGGCCAGCGCGTCGGCTGAGGCCGGCATGCCGCGCCGTTCTATATAGGCTGGCGAAGCGGCCAGCACCCGCTGGTTGCGCGCAATGCGCCGCGTGACCCAGTCGGCCGCGCGGCGCTGCTGCACGGCCCAGAGCCACAGCGCGCCGTCGTAGCCTTCGGCACCGAGGTCGGGGAGCCGTTCGGTCAAGAGCAATTCGATCTGCAGCCCGGGGTGCCGCGCCTGGAACGCGGCCAGGGCGGGGCCCAGCCAGCGGCGGCCGAAGCCGAAGGTGGCCGCCAGCCGGATGGTGCCGACCAGCTCGTTCTGCCGTTCGCCCAGCTCGCTTTCAAGTGCCGCGAAGCCTTCGAGCAGTGCCTTCGCGTGCAGGCAGACGGCTTCGCCCTCGGCTGTCACGCTGAGCCGGCGCGTGGTGCGCTCGAACAGCCGCTGGCCCAGCCTGGCCTCGAGGGCGCCGAGCCGCTTGGTGACCACGGAGGGCACGACATCGAGCGTGGCCGACGCGCCTGCGAGGCTTCCCTGGTCGCGGATAGCCAGCACCAGCTCCAGATCGCCGCGGTCCAGTGACAATGGATTCATGCCAGATGGGAAAGTATGAATTGGCTGATTGTTGCTTGATGGCCGAACGAGCGCAACGCACAATTGCCCGCGTGATTGCTTCATTCTTCGACTTTCCTGAATTCGACATCGAGCGCAACGGCGTGCGCGTTCATGGCCGCATCGGCGGGTGCGGCGCTCCTCTGCTGCTCTTGCACGGCCATCCGCAGACTCACCTGATCTGGCACCGCGTGGCACCGGCGCTGGCCGAGCGATTCACGGTCGTGGCACTCGACCTTCGAGGCTATGGCGACTCAGGCCGCCCGGCGGACGATCAGGACCACACGCACTACAGCAAGCGCGAGATGGCGCTCGATGCGCTCGCCGCCATGCGCCACTGCGGCTTCGAACGCTTCGGCGTGCTGGCCCACGACCGCGGTGCCCGGGTTGCGCACAGGCTGGCCGCGGACCATCCGGCGGCAGTCGACCGCATGATGCTGCTGGACATCGCGCCTACGCTCTCGATGTACGAGAACACCACCGAAGCATTTGCGCGCGCCTATTGGCACTGGTTTTTCCTGATCCAGCCGCCGCCGCTGCCCGAGGCGCTGATTGCCTCCGACCCGGTGCGCTATCTGCGCAGCGTGATGGGTGGACGTCATGCGGGTCTTGCGCCCTTTGCGCCCGAGATGCTGGCCGACTACGAGCGCTGTGCAGCCATCCCCGGGACGGCCGAATCCATTTGCGCCGACTACCGCGCATCCGCGTCCATCGACCTGGCGCACGACCGCGCGGAGATGGCCGCCGGCCGGCGGCTCGCGCAACCGCTTCGCGTGCTCTGGGGCGAGCACGGCGCGGTGGGCAAATGCTTCGACGTGCTCGCGCTCTGGCGCGAGCGCGCACTTCAGGTGTCGGGCCGCGCGTTGCCGTGCGGCCACTACGTTCCGGAAGAAGCTCCGGGCGAGGTGCTCGCCGAGGCGCTCCAGTTTTTCACTCCGCTCCAGCAAGAAGGAATCCGCTCATGACCACCCACAGAATCGCAGTCATCGCCGGCGACGGCATCGGCAAGGAAACCATGCCCGAAGGGCTGCGCGTGATGGAAGCCGCGGCGCGCAAGTTCGGCATCGACCTGAAGTTCGACCACTTCGATTTTTCGAGCTGGGACTACTGCGAGAAGCACGGCAAGATGCTGCCCGACAACTGGAAGGACCAGATCGGCGGGCACGACGCGATCTATTTCGGCGCGGTGGGCTGGCCCGAGAAAATTGCCGACCACGTGTCTCTCTGGGGCTCGCTGCTCCTGTTCCGCCGCGAGTTCGACCAGTACATCAACCTGCGTCCCGCGAGGCTGATGCCCGGCATCACGGCCCCGGTGGTGCGGCGCGACGGCTCGCCGCGCCAGCCCGGCGAGATCGACATGTACATCGTGCGCGAGAACACCGAAGGCGAATACTCGAGCATTGGCGGGCGCATGTACGAAGGCACGCCGCGCGAGATCGTGGTTCAGGAGACGGTGATGTCGCGCGTGGGTGTCGACCGCGTACTCAAGTTCGCCTTTGAGCTTGCGCAATCGCGCCCGAAGAAGCACCTGACCAGCGCCACCAAGTCGAACGGCATCTCGATCACCATGCCTTACTGGGACGAGCGCGTCGCCGAAATGGCAAAGAGCTATCCGGGCGTGAAGCTGGACAAGTTCCACATCGACATCCTCACCGCGCACTTCGTGCAGCGGCCCGACTTCTTCGACGTGGTGGTCGCGAGCAACCTGTTCGGCGACATCCTGTCGGACCTGGGCCCCGCATGCACGGGCACCATCGGCATCGCGCCCAGCGCCAATCTCAACCCCGAGCGCACCACGCCTTCGCTGTTCGAGCCGGTGCACGGTTCGGCGCCGGACATCGCAGGCAAGGGCATTGCCAACCCCATCGGGCAAATCTGGTGCGGCGCAATGATGCTCGAGTTCCTGGGCCACAAGAATGCGCACGACGCGATCCTGTCGACCATCGAGAAGGTGCTGGCGCCCCAAAGCGGAGCGCCGCGCACGCCGGACATCGGAGGCACCGCGAGCACCAGCGACCTCGGCAAGGCCATTGCCGAAGCCCTTTGAAAATCGGCCACGAGAAACGCCCCTAAAATCGCGCGCTCCGCTGTTCTGCATGGCCTCGCGTCGTATTGACACCCTGCAGACCAGTGGTTGTAATCCTCGCTGGCAGCGCGCTGCCGAGGCGTCAGTCCTGCCAGGCTTTGCGCGTCGCGTTGTTCGCGGCCGGCTCGCAGCTGACGAAAGCCGACAAACTTTATTTCTTCGACAAGGGGCCCTTGTGAACAAGACCGAACTGATTGAGCACATCGCAAAAAACGCCGATATTTCCAAGGCAGCCGCTACCCGCGCGCTTGAATCCACGATCGGCGCCATTCGCACCACGCTCAAAAAAGGCGGCTCGGTTTCTCTTGTCGGTTTCGGCACTTTCGCAGTCGGTAAGCGGGCTGCCCGGACCGGGCGCAATCCACGCACCGGCGACGCGATTAAAATCAAGGCCGCCAAGATTCCGAAGTTCCGTCCGGGCAAGGCGCTGAAAGACGCGCTGAACTAAGACGTAGACTCGGAGAGTATTCCCGGTGGGGTGCTTAGCTCAGCTGGTAGAGCGGCGCCCTTACAAGGCGTAGGTCGGGGGTTCGAGCCCCTCAGCACCCACCACACGAAACTCAACGAAATCAAGGGCTTAGAGCGATCTAGGCCCTTTTTCTTTGCCTGTTTGCCAGCTAATTTCGCAGCCTAGAACAGCCTTTGCCAACCAAAAGCAGCGAGTTGCCAGCCATGCGAATCGCGTAAAGTGCGTAGCTTCGCAGTGAAAAAGGAGCGGGCATGGCGGGAAAAAGGCAGCGGCCGAACGGGTGGGAATACGTCATCAAGCGGGCTGGCCTGCTCGACAAGCCGATCTATCTCACGTTCGCTGATGAAAAAGAGGGCGATGCCTTCGTGGCCAAGGTCGAGAAACTGCTCGATAAAGGCATCGTGCCGACCGAGTTGCAGGTTCCTTCCCGCATCGTCACCATCACCGACCTTGTGCGCGAGTACGAGCGCGACGCGCATCCGAAGCAAAAAGACCGTGATGCTCTCGGAACCATCATCAAGTCGAAGGGCACCGCGCGGCTGACCAGCATCGATGCCGGGTGGGTCGATGACTGGATTTCTGAGATGAAGCGCATCGACAAACTGGCTCCGGCTACGATCCGGGCCAAGGTCGGCGCGCTGGCGCGCTGCACGGATTGGGGTATGCGGAAGGGCCATGTCCTGCTGCCGGATCACCCCCTGCGTACCCTCCCAGACGGGTATGCGCAGTACACGAAGACCGACGAGGCAATCGCGGGCAAGTCGCGCGTCGACGTAGAGCGCGATAGGCGGCTCGAGCCTGGCGAGTTTGAAAAAGTGTCGGCCGTGATCGTGGCCGGCGTGCTGCCGCGCAAGCAGCGTCCCCTTGCGCTCGATGACCCAAAGGCCTTGTGGTGCATGTTCGTGCTCGCTGTCGAGTCGGCCATGCGGATGCGTGAGATGTACACGCTGACGCTGGATCAGGTTGACCTTGCGAAGCGAACCGCTTTTCTCGACAAGACGAAGAACGGCGACAAGCGGCAAGTTCCATTGTCGAGTGTCGCCATGGCGACGCTGACCGCGTACCTCGAGCTACGCGTTGCCGCCGGGGCGAAGGGGCGAGATGTTCTTTTCCCGTGGTGGGATGGCGACATCAATCCCAAAAAGCTTCACAAAACGACTGACTATCTTTCGAAGCTCTACGTTGGAATATTCGAAGCCGCTGGGTGCGAGAACCTGACCTTCCATGACCTCAGGCACGAGGCGACGAGTCGCCTTTTCGAAAAGACCACGCTCTCGGAAACGCAGATCATGAAAATCACCGGCCACAAGTCGCACCGCATGATGATGCGGTACGCCAATCTACGGGGAAGCGACCTGGCGGCGCGGCTTTGGTGACTTTGAGGGCCTGCGCATCCGTGCGGCAGTCTCTCGAATGACGGCGTTCTCGATGAAGTCAAGAACGTCCTTTGTCATCATTACGTAGGCGCGGCCGACCTGGGCGGCGGGCAGCTCGCCCTTGTGAATCATTTTCTTCACCGTCTCCGGGTGAATCTTCAGAAGCTCCGCCGCGCCGAACACATCAACCGTGGGTTGCATGGGTCAACCTCTCGCCGCGTCTGGACCTGCAACCACGGCATTGGAGCCCGCTCGCAGCAGGAACTTCCGTTGGGCGTAGATGCGGTCGGCGCCACTGTGCTGATCGAAGCTACTGAGCTCGAGCCCTTTGAATGAACGATGCTGCAGGGGGCTGCGGTTGTACCGTTGAAGTCCGAGAAGACATCCCACAGCCACATGGACTGGGAGATCGGGTGAGGTTCTGGGAAGGTTCACAATTCCCTCACTAGGATGGAGTGAGAGATGAAAGAAAAAATTGTGAGCACGGGCGTGTTTGTATGCCTGCTGATTCTGACGTGCCTCCTTGCTTTCTATGCTTTGGTGATTTTTCCTGGCGTCCCTGCGCTGCGATGGTTCTTGGCGACGTCCGCTGTTGTCATCACCCGACTTGACGCGCCGTCCTGGGTTCAAGCGGTCGGTTCGATCGCTGCGATTGGCTTTGCTTGGCTCGGGATATCTCGTCAACTGAAACATACCGAAGAAGTTCGCAAGCGCGAGAGCCACGCGAAAGATGTCGCGCTGACCCGCGGCTGTCTTGCTGCATTGATTGACGCCCGCCGAGCGATCGATCACATCTCCGAAAAAATGCGGGAAGTACTTGGTCGTCAGGCCACGTATCACTTCGGTCCCGAAAGGCTGGATGAAGTTCAGTACATTCTGCGGTCTCTGGTCGAGAAGGACCTCCCTCCCGAAGTTGTGCCATTGGTGCTGCAAGCCCAACGCGAGATTGCGTATACGAGAGCTGCCATTCGGCGGATACACGGTGGCGCCGCCATCACGCAGCAACGGCTTCTCAAATCGATGGCGCGTTCGAATAGCTTGACTCGGGCCATCACCCGGATGAGGGTCCTTGTTCGTGATCCTGAACTCTGACGACCATCGGATATTCTGAATAGCGCTATTCGCAAATTGCGTGCGAGGCGACTCGAAGGCGGGTCGTCTCACGACGTGCCGAAGGGCGGTTCTGCTGCTCATGCTTTAGCTTGCCGTTCCGCTGCAGCTTGGCGCAGCGTGATGTTATAGGAGGTGGTGGCGGCATCGGCCATCTGTTGCGGGGTGCTGTTGCGCAGCATTTCTTCGTAGACATCGAGAGCGGTTACGACCGCTTGAAGTCCGAGCCCATCGAAGCCATACCGACCGTGACGGCCTCGAATGCCATCGCAACGGATGAGGGCATCGCGTGCCGCGACCATCGGCGTGACACAAACCGCATCGATCTGCTCGGCTCGGATGAGCCCGACGTTGATGCAGGAAGCAAGGCGGTCGAAGAGGTCGTCATCGGTGCTTCCGTCTCTGAGGCGGCAGAAGGCGTCGTGTAGCTTCGTCATCACCTCAGTGACTGTCTCTGGGTGAGTGTCCTGACGCGCCGCGATCAGTTGCGCCCAAACTGCCGGATTGACATGCGGGACGCGTGGGTGGCGCTTCATAGTGCTTCCACCTGAATCAAAGCATTGACGGCTTCGATCCGCTCGCCGATCCACCGCGCGCATGGCACAGCCCAAGAATTGCCGAGAGCCTTATAGCGAGGGCCATCGGCCGCCATTCGCCCTGCCTCGACGGCTGTCAGGCCTGGGAATATCGTTTGCAAGTAAGCGAGCATGTCCCCCTCGATTTGACGTGCCGCCTTGCCGGGAATCAGTGTGTAGTCGTCGGGGAAGCCTTGCAGCCGCTCGCACTCGCGCGGGGTAAGGCGACGAACGTGCGTACCGAGCAAGGCGCCGTTGTGGCGACGAGGACCGTTGTTGCTGTCTAGCGTGGCATGCACGTCGTCAATGCGGACCCCACTCTGCGACGATTGAAACGCAACAGCTGGAGCATGCGCGCCCTTCGCAAGTGTGTGGCAAGGATCGCCCTCAGCGCGCAGGCTGTGCGCAACAACAAACGTTTCGGTTTCGGCATCGATGCGTTGGTTCGATGTAGTGAGCGCTCGTCCGACTTCGGGAATCAATCCTCCGCCGAGTTCGAAATCGGTCCCGAGTCCGCCACCGCCCTCAGTGCGAGCGCTAAGGGTGCCGGTAGGTCTTTGCCCCGCCTGGCGGCGCGGCGAAGGATGCCCTTGCAGGCTGTGGCGCTCAAAAAGTACCGCTGCGGCAGCGTGCCAGTCTCCAAGACATCCAACAACGAACACACGTCGGCGGCGCTGGGGAACTCCGAAGTATTGAGCGTCAAGAATCCGGTAGGCGTACCCATACCCGAGTTCGCCCAGTCCAGCCAGGAACGATCCGAAATCACTCGTTTCGACAGCTTCCCATTCCTGTCCTTCCGCCAGATCACTCGGCGGCTCATCGCAGGACCAGCTGGAAAGGACGCCGGGCACGTTCTCCCAAACCACCCACTTGGGCCGATGCTTTGCAGCAATGGCAAGGTAGGTAAGCATGAGGTTGCCACGAGGGTCAGCCAATCCTGCTCGGAGGCCAGCGACGCTGAAGGATTGACATGGGGTTCCTCCGCAAAGAAGGTCAACTGAAAGGTCATCGGGCCAGTCCTTGAACTTGGTCATGTCGCCCAGATTGGGAACATCGGGATAGTGGTGCGCAAGCAAGGCGCATGGGAACCTTTCAATCTCGCTGAAGGCCGAAGCTTTCCAGCCAAGCGGAGCCCACGCGACGCTGGCGGCCTCGATGCCGGAGCAAACGCTGAGGAATTTCATGAGCATTCCTTTGGGAGTCTTGCGTCCACTGCTGCGCGCAGCTCTTCGAATCGGCCGCGGAATGCATCACGCCATTCGCGCCACGTCTTGGCCTCGCGCTCTGGGGTGTCGAGGCGCGCCCAGTAGAGCGCTGGCACGGGTGTGGGGCCGCCCTCGCTGAGAACGGCCCAAGGCGAGTGCTTCGCGGGGTCATAGGGCATCAAGTCGCGTCGCTCGGTAGCCAGCGCCTGCAAGTCCACCTCGCGGATGAAACCGCGGTGGCTCGCGAACACGGTGAGCAATCCGAAATGCTTGTGCACCGCCCTCGCGTGCTCGTTCTCGAAAAGGTTCCATGCGGGAATGCCGCCGCCGGCCATGCTGTACCCGTTCACGGCAATCTTGGCCGGGCTGCTCAGGTCGGTGACATAGGCCTCGTGTGCGTCATGCATGAGAGCTGCCAGCTGCACGATGGGCGAGGCGCCTGCGCGTGCCGCGATTTCGCAGCACAACAGGCTGTGCTCGGCCACGCTGTACGGCCGCGAGGTGGCGCCCGTGAAGCGGTTGATGAGCGCGAGGTGATGCGCGATGTCCTCGATGGCGACCGTGCGACCGTTCGCGCCGAGGGCGGCGGGGCCGGACAGGTGGTATTCGAGGCCGGAGCTGGTCAGCATCCAAGTCATTGGGGAGCCTTGTCGGTGGGCACCTGGCGCAGCGCGATGAGCGCCGCACGATGCTGGTTGAAGATGTCGCGGAAGGCCTCGCCGGCCGGGTCCGAAAATGGATAGGGACATGCCGCGTTGAGCGTGTCGCCACGCTCGGCCGCGGCCTTGGCTTCGCGCTCGATGCGCTCGCGGGAAACAATGGGAAAGGGCATGCGAATGGGCCTCTCAAGCGGCCTGTGCTGTGGTTGGTGCGCGCGCAGGCAGCAACTCGCACGAGCTGATTTGCGCGCTTGTTTCGGGAGTGCCACGCGGGCCGAGAAGCGAGCGCGGATTGATGAGCACCAGGCGCAGCGCATCACCGGCCTTGAGCGCGGGGTGCGCCTTACGCCACGTCTGCGCTTCGTGGCCTATCCAACGCACCACATAGCCCTCGACACGGCCGGGGCCTTGGTTGTCGATGAGCCGCATCTTCAGGATGAAGACCTCGCAATCGTTGAGGTGCTCGCTGACCGCGGGGCGACCCGGATAGTCCTTGCCCACGAAGAAGACGCCGGTGGTTGTCGTCGTCATGGCCGTGCACCTCGCTGCTCGGCGCGAATGCGCTTGAACGTCTTGCTGATGTCGGTGGCGACGGCCGGCGTGTAGCGAAAGCGGCTGTCGATGAGACCGCCGATGGGCCCGGTTTGTTGCGGCTGCTTTGGGCGCCGCGGGCGAGGGGAAACGATCACGATCATGGTGTGCTCCAGCCGTAGACACACATCGCGGCAAGCGCGATGGGCAGGACGATGAAGACCGCCAGTGCGGCAGCGGTCGCGAGGAAGCCCGGAACAGGCGCGACTGGCGATGTCCTCATGAGGCCAACGCCGGTTTCTTGGAACGAGGTTGGGCGCATGGCCGGCCTTTCAGAATGGGCAGGCCGCGATGGCGCGGCCCGGTGTGGTGAGGGCGATTTCGAGCGCGATGTCGAATACCTCTTCGTCAGAGGCGCCGTGCCGGCTCGCCAGCAGCGCCGCGCTCATCGGGTTGTGCTCGCAGAACGGCGAACCCGGGCGGTGCTCGTAGTGGTATCCGCCGCACCGGCACAGGCGATGGCCGGTTTCGCGCAGGTGCTGCGTGAAAAGGCCATGGCTTCGGCGCCGCGTGCGGCACTCGGGGCAGCGGAAGAGGAATGCCATTACGCGGCGCTCGCTGCTGCCTTCAAGGCGTCGATGCGGGCGCGTTCGAAGGCTTCGATTTCTTCCGCCAGCGACGGGTGCTCGGACGAGAGAAAGCCGGCCACGAAATGCCAATTCGCTCGCCCGCACTCTTTGCTCGCATACATCGCGCGGATGAGGGCTTGGACGGCTGGTGTGCGTCGTGCGCGTGCGGTCCTCATGCGGCACCGCCTTGTGCCTGCTCGGCGGCCATCGAGAAGCCGCGCATGGCTGACGCCGCGCCGGCGGCCGACAGGTTCAACGCGTCTATCTGACCGTTGAGGGACTGCGCTTGCCTGCCGAACGCATCGTGCATGGGGTGCGCGGGCGCGTCTTCGGTGTGAAGTCGAACGGTGCCGCCTTCGATGCCGGGCAGCGAGACAGTGCCGGCCTTGAGTGCCTTGTCCGCAAGCGGGAGCCCCATGGCCTGCCATGCCGACACGCCCACGGCGGGGCAGCGGTAGAACGCCTGGCGGCGAGTGCCGACCTTGCGAATCCAGATGTCCACACGTGCGGAGGCAGTAGGGACGAAGCCTGTGGCTGTGCTCGTGGCGTAGTGAGCTTTGATGCCGCGCATCGCCTAGCTCGCGTGCTCAAGGCGTTGAACATCTGCCACCGGGCAACCGGTGACGTAATGAGCGGCGCGCTGGGCGCGTTCCGCGTTGTTTGCGCGCAATTGGATGAACGGCAGGATGCCGTTATCGGGTGCTACGGGGTAGCCGCCTTTATCGCGCGGGGTGTAGAAGCAGCGGTAGCTGCGGTCGCCTGCTGTTGCTTTCGCCATATCCATCTCCGTGTTGGGATGGACAAATTAAAGCATCGCTTTGCTTTAATCGTCAAGCGTAGCTTTAAAATAAAGCAACATCGGCGAGAACTGCCCCCGGCGAGACGTGCGCGCCGACGCGGTCCGATCGAGGCTAGGCTAGGGTGTAGATTCGGTGGACGAACTCGCCGACGTCGTGCTGGTCGTATTCGTGCCGCACCCTGGCCTCAAAGTACAGCGCGGACACTCCGAGCATGACGGTCGGGTTGATCGTGTATACGGATCCCTTTTCAGAAAGGTATCCGATGCGTTCAAGTTCATGAATGGCCCGCACCTGCTGGTCGAAGGTAAATTCTTCGCCTGCGAGTGCTTGCAGCTCATTGATTGAAATTATTCGCGTGCCTTCAAAGCCTGTGTAGAGCGTGTCGGCGATGAGAAGCCGAGACAGCGGGTACAGCCGAAGTACGTCCTCGCGCGCACGAGTTATGACCTCATCGTCCTCGCAGAGAAAGAGGGTGGATAGGGCGTTGATTGTGTTGTCATCCATAGAGAGCAAGGTGAACGCCTCGCGCGGATTCACGAGCCGAAGCTTGAGCCGTCCGGCTGTGCTGCTAATGACTTCTGAGTTGATTCGGTCCACCAGGCCGCGATGTTTTGCGAGGTCGAAGCAGGTGACCACCCACCACTCGTGGACGCCGCCCTTGTAGTCAGCCTCGAACGCCTGCCTCTTGAGGGTTGCGACCATCGTTTCACCTGGCTTCTTCTTCGCCCTGCGCTCTTCGTCCGCCTTCGCCTCATTCTCTGACTTGATTTGAAAGCCAACGCGATACTCCTCGTCTTCCGCCTTCTGGAAGGTGAGCCGTACGTCGATGCCATTGTCGCGGACGCTCTGGGTCGGCGCGACCTCCGTTCCGTAGCGTCGAAAGGATTCAAGCATCACGTCGACCTTGCGAGCGAACTCTGCGACGAGCCAGTCGTGGCTTACCTTTTCGTCTGCAAAGAACTGCGTTGTCTGCTCTTGCGTGGCGCCGACAGCCGAGATGAGTTCGGCAAGCACTTCGATGGGGGTGTAGCTCTTGTTGGTAATCCGCATTGCGCCGATCCTGCCCTCACGGACCTATTCGTTTCGTCCTAGTCAGGACTCCATTTGCTCGGCGAGACCACCGCGCCAACGGGTTGCATATCCTCGAGGTCTTCGAGTTCGACCGTGAACCGCTCCTCTCCGTTCACAGACATAACTTGAATTGAGCCGGGGCGACGGAAGAGCAACTCCTTAACCATCTTCTTCCCGTTGCGGAGCTTCAAAAGCACGTACTCGCCTTCCCGGGGTTGCCCGTTGGGCTCGATCAGCACATACCAGCCATCTCGGATCGCCGGGTGCATGCTCATACCCCGCACGCGGAGGCAATATGCGTTCGGGTCTTGGGTTTGAATTTCGATATGACCATCGCCTGCACCAGGCACCCACGAGAAGTCTTCGAAGTAGCCGTTGTCGCCCATCTTGGCCGTGCCAACCACGGGCACACGTCTGGCAATCTTGGCCATTCCGGCAAACTCTGGGGGGGGGTCCTCGCGCACGGTCCCGAGCAGTCGTTCCACCGACCAGCCCGTCAACTGGGCAATTGTGGGCAGGTGTTCGCGAGCGATCTTTCCAGTGCGTTTCCAATTGCTTACGGCCTGCTCGGTAATGTCGCGAGCCTCGGCTATTGCCTTTGGCGCAACTCCGGACTCAGCGAGAGCGCGAGTGAAATTTGCCGCTAGGGCTTGTTGCTCGGGGGTCATGGCCGCTTTATTTTTAAGCATTGCTATAGTTTCGGCGCGAGCCGGGATTGCGGCAACAAGCTGTGATTGACATAAAGTAAAGCGATGCTTTAAGATCGGCAGCTATGGAAACTGCCACCCCGTTCCCTCCGATTGAGCGCGCTATCGCGGTTGTCGGGTCTGCCACTGCTCTTGCGCTTCGTCTGGGGGTTACGCCCGCAGCCGTAGGCCAGTGGAAAAGTGGTGAGCGTCGTGTGCCGGCTGAGCGCTGCCCCGAAATCGAGCGGGAAACTGGACGGGCCGTGCGCTGCGAAGAGCTCCGGCCCGATGTTGCATGGGGTGTGTTGCGCCACCGATTCGCCGATATGCCGGGGGAGGGCGCGCATGTCTGACGCCATCGACATCTCGTTGGAGGTGCCCCAATGCTGATCCACGCATCTGCCCGTGATTTCGCAGCTAGGGAGCTTCCCGGCGACGCTCACATCGTTCTGTCCATCGACACCCGCGACGGTTCCATCGGCGTTCAGGCCTTCCTGCGCGGCGAACTCGACGCGTCCTATGCCAGATTGGCCGAGGCACGGCTCCCGCCTGAAATCCTGAAGCTTTTGGCCGAGCTGCGCGCTCAGTTGTCGTCGGAGGGCTCGTGAATCACCGTGTAAATCTCGTTGAACGCGATCTGCACCAGGCGTGGGCCTTCGACGGGTCCCCGTTCCTTCACGCGATAGAAGCTCAGATCGCCGCCCCCGAAGAAAACGCGGTCGTCGTCGCGAATCGACTTGGCCAGCTCGAGAAAGTGCATGCGGAATTCCTCGCCGGACATTGTGTTGGTTTCGCTCATGGAGGCTCTCTTGCGAGTTGAAGTTTTGGAATGCCGATTCTTGCAGGGTGCCGCCGCCGCCTTTCTGAAAAGCGTCTATGCGCAACATGCTTACGACCACCGGGCTTCCGCCGGCCGCACCACATCGACGGAGGGCGTCAGCACTCGGCGGCACAGACCCTCGAGCGTCATCGTCTGCCGAGGCGTGCGTGCGCCATGCGCCAGTGCGCTCGCAGAGCAGACGTCGATCCATGCCGACACGGTTTCGCGGTTGATTTCTGGCTCCACCTCGAGCAGAAGCACGAGCTGCTGCAGGAATTGCTCGATGGCGTCGATCCGCTCGGCTGGCGTGGGAGTGAATGCTGCTTCCATGGTCTGCCTGGCTCTTTCTTTCTCTTGAGGTTTGCATGAACGCAACTTTCTCAATTCCGAACCATCTCGCCTATGGCGCCGATGAGGCCATGCCCTCCAGACCACCTGGGCAGGACATCCTCGACGCGATCTACAACACGGTGCACAACTACCCGGGCGGTGTGGCTGCCCTGGCCGGCCGCATGGAGATGAGCGCGAACACGCTCACGCACAAGGCCAATCCGAACACGGTCACGCACCAGCCGAACCCGCGGGAACTCATCGCACTGCAGACCTTCAGCGGCAACTACGCGATCCTGCATGCGATGGCCGAGGCGCTGGGCCACACCTGCACGCCATCGACGCCGGATCAATCGGGCGGCGATCCGGTCGAGGCGCTCATGCTGATGCAAGGCGCTTTCGCGGACTTCGTGCGAGCCACGGCCGACACCGTGCGGGTCGGCGATGGTGCTGTGAGCAGCGCTCAGATTCGCCGGGCCGACCATTGCGCCCAAGAGGCGATTGCGACGATAGGGCACGCCATGGCGATGCTGCGCAGCCGCATGCGGAAGGCGCCGCAGACATGAGCGATGGCGAATTGGCGCTGCTGCCCGACATCGGATTGGACGCTTTGCTCGAGCGCGTCGATGAGGTCGGCGATTGCTTGGTTTGGAACTGCTATGCCCTCGATGGCCTGTATCCGCAGTGGCGAATCGGCGGGCGGGGAGGGCGGCTGTGGAATGTGCGGCGGCTGCTGTGGTTGGTCGTGCGCGGTCCCATCAAGTCGGGCTGTCAGATCGGCGTGAAATGCAGCACGGACCTGTGCGTGCATCCCGACCACCTGGCGGCGCGCACGCGCTCGCAAGCCTGCGCCGGCAAGCCCAAGGCGCCGGACCATCGGATTCGTATCGCCGTGGCGAGCCGTGCGCGCGCGAAGTTGACGGCTGATGTGGTGGTTGCCATCCGGGCCAGCACGGAAAGCTGCGCGGTGCTCGATAAGCGGCACGGGCTCTCGCGCGGCTATTCGTCGAAGATTCGCAACGGCACCAAGTGGCGGCATACCGGCGGGCACTTCGATGGGCTGGGAGGGCGTCGGGCGTCATGAGCATCCGGGTAATGACAATGGTGTTCGACCGCTATCCAACGGGGGGCAGCGAGCGGCTGCTCGCCCTGGCGATGGCGGATCACGCACGAGACGATGGTTCTCGCATCTGGCCCTCGCTCGATGAGCTGGCGCGCAAGACCATGCAGAGCCGCAGCACGGTGCAGCGGCAGATTTCAAAGATGCTGGCCTCGGGCTGGCTCGAGCGCGTCTCGGATCGCACTGGGCGTGGGCACACCAATGAATACCGCATTTCGCAGGTCTGGATCGAGGGCGGGCTGCTCCCGTCGCAGGTCGCACCGGCCCCTGTTACAGATGCGGAGCCGAGTTATTCACAAGGTGGTCAAGATGACACCCTTTCTTCGGACCAAAAGGGTGTTACCCAGAACGCAAAGGGTGTCACCACGGACGTAAAGGGTGTCACAGCTATGACACCCGAATCTTCAGAACCGTCAAGGAACCATACCCCCCTACCCCCCGATGGGGGGGCGACGGGTTTCGATCAAGTCTTTTCCGAATACCCGAACCATGCCAACCGGGCGAAGGCGGAGCGGCGGTGGCGCAGGCTCGGGCCCGACGCGGCATTGCAGCGGGCCATGCTTGCGGCCATCGCCCTTCAGCGGCAGAGCGTGAAGTGGACGAAGGACAAGGGCCAGTTCGTGCCCGAGTTCCACACCTGGCTGCGCAACGCCGGTTGGCGCGACGACGTGAGCGAATGCAGCCCGGCATTGCCCTGGGACACCGACCGCAGAACCATCGAGGCCAAGGCTGCCGAGCTTGGCATGCGACCGTGGAATGAGGCGGACCTCAGCGTCAATCGCGAGACCTTCCAGGCGTACACCGAGCGCGTGCGCCGTCTGGTCGAACAGGAGGCGGAATGCGCATTGACCTGAAGCTCACCGGCATTGAGTCGGTGCGTGACGTGATGCAGAAGCTCAGCGGCGAGCAGGTCAAGCAAGCCTATGCCGCTGCACTGAACGACGGCGGCTTTCACCTGCGCCGGGCGATGCGCAAGGAAATGACTGCGGCCTTCGACCGGCCCACGGCCTACATTCTCAACAGCGTCTATGTGCGCAGGGCCAAGCCCGATGATCTGAGCGTGGCGGTGGAGCCCACCTACTACGGTGGCAAGGGCGTGGACCCGCAGCGGATTCTTCAGGCGCAAGAGTTTGGCGGCTCGCGGCGGGACAAGCGCAGCGAGGTGGCGCTTCGACGTGCAGGCATCCTGCCTTCGGGCTATCAGACCGCCATCCCTGCGACGCCATTCCCGGGCAGCGACGATAGCCGCGGCAATCTGCGCGGCTCCTTCCTCGTGCAGCTGCTGACCTACTTCCAGACAATGGGCGAGCAGGGCTACCGCGCCAACATGACGGACCGCCGCAAAGCCAGCGTGCACAGGGGCACCAAGACGCGCACGGGCCGGCGCTACTTCGTTGCCTATGGTCATCTCCGCAGTGGTCCCACCTCGCACCTGGCGCCCGGCATCTGGGCGGCCAGCGGCACGCACGATGTCGAGGTGCGACCTGTGCTGATGTTCGTGCGCGTGGGTGTCTACGAGCCGAGGCTCAGCATGGAAGCTGTTGCCGACAGGGCGGACGTGGATGCGTACATCGAGAAGCGCATCCGCTTCCGCATCAGGCAGGCGGCGGGCCAATGACCATCAACGTCCATGCACCACGGGGGTGCGGCACCCCCCCGGCCTCGGGTCCTTCTGCGAAGCACCGGATACGGGTAATTCGAACCGCGTCCTCGGGCTGTTCACCGACCTTCCTAAGGGGGTTAAGTGAAGGCTGTTGAGGCTATGGGTGTGGGCATCACGCAAGCGGAGTTCGCTGTGCTGGTTGGCGTGAGCGAAGCGAAGGTGAGTCAGCTGGTGGGCGAGGGCGTCATCGAGCGCGGCCAGACGGCGCACGCGTGGCTGCTCGCCTACTGCGAACGGCTGCGCGAAGTGGCCGCCGGCCGCGCATCGATCGAGGACGGAGGCCTCGACCTCGTGCAGGAACGCGCGAGGTTGGCGCGCAGCCAGCGCGAAGCGCAGGACATCAAGAACGCCGTGGCACGCGGCGAGTTCGCACCCATTGGCCTCCTGGCCGACGTTCTCGGCATGGCATCGAGCGCGGTCGTGGATCGCTTCGAACAGCTCGAGGGGGCGCTGCGCAAGGCGTGCCCAGACCTGCCCGACGAAGCGAAGGCGACCGTACAGCAGGTCATTGCCAATGCGCGCAACGAGTGGATTCGCGCCACCGCAAAGCTCGTGCTGGCCGAACTGGAGGGCATGGCGTCCGACGACGAAGGCAGCGCGGACGATGCCTTTGCGGAAGAGGTGGAGCAGTAATGGCCGTGCACGTTTCGCGTGAAACATTGCGCGCCGTGGGCAAAGCGGTAGCCCTCGGCTTGAGCAGCCTTCGCGCCGAGGTCTTTCAAACGCTCAGCGAGTGGGCCCGCGACAACTTCAAGCTGGCTGGCGAAAGCTCTCACCAGAAGGGCGGGTGGCTTGCTTGGTCGTTTCAGGTCGGCATCCTCGACTTCATGAGTGATGACCGCATCGAGGAACTCGATGTTGAGAAGTCGAAGCGCGTCGGCTACACGAAGATGATTACCGCGTTCGTGGCCTACAACATCGCGCACCGCAGGCGCAAGCAGGCCCTTTGGCAGCCGACCGACGACGACCGCGATAGCTACGTCAAGAGCGAAATCGACCCCATCCTCGATGCACGCGACGGCGTGCCTGCGGTGCAAGCTGCGCGCCGCAAAGGCGGTGGCAGCGACGACACAATCAAGATGAAGAAGTTTCGCGACAGCGTGCTTCATCTGCTGGGTGGGAAGGCGAAGCGGGCCTATCGGCGGATCACGGTCGCGATTGCGATCCTCGATGAGTGGTCTGCGTTTGACCAGACCATCGAGAAGTCCGGGGACCCGGGCGGCCTGGCGAAGGGACGGCTCGAGGGTGCGCCCTATCCGAAGTTCGTAGGCGGCTCGACGCCTGGCTTCAAAGGGTTGTGCCATGTCGAGCGCGCGGTGCTCAACGCGGAGGGCTTCGTTCGCTTCTACATCGATTGCAAGCACTGCGGCTTGGAGCACCCGTTGAAGTGGGGCGGCAGGGAAATGCTGCACGGCTTCAAGTGGGAGCGCGGCAACCCCGCCAGCGTGCGTCACGTCTGCCCCCATTGCCGCGAGTCCATTCGGCAAAGCGACTTTCTGCAGGGGGGACTCCCGATGCAGGGCACCTGGGTGTGCGAGAAGACGGGCAAGAGGTTCGGCCCGGATCGCATTTGGCGCGACAGCGCCGGCATGCCGACCCGGCCGCCGAAGACGCTGGGCCTGCACATCTGGGCGGCGTACAGCCCGCAGCGCACCTGGGAAAGCATCGTCAAGGAATTCGAGGAAGCGCTCGACGCCATGGCCCGCGGCGACGCGGGGCCGATGCAGCTCTTCGTGAACGAAACCCTCGGCGAGACGTGGGAGGTCGTTGGCGAGCGCACCGATGAGCATGCGCTGCAGTCCCGCGCGGAGGCCTACCCGCTGAAGACGGTCCCGGCGGGCGGCCTGGTGCTGACCGCCGGTGTCGACGTGCAGCGCGACCGTTGGGAAATCGACGTGTGGGCCTGGGGCCGCGGCCTCGAGTCGTGGCACGTCGAGCATCACGTCATCCAAGGAAATCCCGCGTCGGAAGATGATTGGGAGCCGGTGGCGGCCTATCTGTCGAGCCGCTATGTGCAGGCCTGGCACGGCGGCTCGATGGGCCTGAGTGCCATCTCCATCGACTCGAGCGACCAGACACAGGCCGTCTACAACTGGGTGCGCAAGATGCAGCACCTGCTCCCGAAGCTGCGCGCAGTGAAAGGGCGCGGCGAAGAGAACGTGCCCGTGCTCGGGCCGAGCAGCCCGCAGGAAGTGCGCTGGAACGGCAAGAAGATCCCGAACGGCATCAAGCTGTGGAATGTGGGCGTGGATTCGGCAAAAGACTTGCTGCTCGGGCAGCTCGCCATCGAGAAGCCCGGGCCCGGCTATGTGCACTTCAGCCAAGAGCTGCCGAAAGAGTGGTTCGAGCAGCTCACGGCCGAGCAACGAATTCTCGTGAAAGTCCATGGCAAAGAGGTCTACCGCTGGGTGAAGCGAAGGCCGCGCAACGAAGTGCTCGACAACCGCAACTATGCGCTGCACGCGGCCTTCGGCCTCGGGCTGCACAACCACACCGACAAACGCTGGAGCGACCTCGAGGCGGCCGTGCAACCTGCGCGCGACCTCTTCAGCATCCCGGCCGCCATCGAGCCGGCACCGATCCAGTCGGCGGCGCCTGTTGCGCGCCCGCCGGCACCAACGCCACCAAAACCCGCGCCGCGGTCAGCACCCGCGCCGCGCTCGTTTGCATCCGATGAATGGAGTGACCGCCTTTGACTGAACCTACCTCGCTCACACCTGGGCAATCCGAAGACGCCGCGGTGCAGTTGGAGCACGACTTCACCAGCATCGTGCGCGAAGAAATCGGCATGCACGAAGGCATGGCCGGCGTGTTCGCAGCGGCGCTGGTGCGCGGCCTGCGCCGGCGCCTCGGCGGCCAAGACATCTACATCCCGGCGCCGGATCGGTCCGTGCGCGACGCCTCGATTCGCCGGGACTTCACCGGGTCGAACGTCGATGAATTGATGCGGCGCCACGGGCTGAGCCGAACCCGCATCTACGAGATTGTCGGCCAGCGACCGCCGCGCCCGTCCCCTGCGAAAAATCCGGAATCGCCCCTAAAAACCGGACTCACAAACGAATAGCTTCATCGCCATGACCATCGCAACAGACATGCTGGCCGCCTATCTGGCCGCCGAAGCCGCAGTGCTCTCGGGCAAGACCGTTCAGTTCAATGGGCGAATCCATGCCTATGAAGACCTGGCGGAAATCCGCAAGGGGCGCTTTGAGTGGGAGCGCCGCGTTGCCAACGAAACCGGCGGCGGCCAACCCACTTTCGGCGGGCTCTCCTACTCCATCGCGCGCTTCGACCGCGAACAAGGCTGAACATGAACATCGTTGATCGCATCGTTGGGGCCGTGAACCCGTTGGCCGGGCTTCGTCGCGCGCAGGCGCGCCGGGCACTGGCGCACTACGAAGGCGCGAAGCCCAACAAGCAGCGCATGCGGCGCATGGACAACAGCTCGCCCGACACACTGGTAGGCGCTGGTGCCGCGGCCGTGCGTGCGCACGCGCGCTATCTCGAGCGCAATCACGACATCAGCCGTGGCGCTCTGCGCGTGCTGGTCAACAACGTGGTCGGCCCTACGGGCATCGGCGTGGAGCCGCAGCCTCGCCGCGCAGACGGCTCCATCCACACCGAATATGCGGCCCTCCTGCGCGAAGCGCATCGCGATTGGCAGCGACGGCCCGAAGTCACCGGCCGCTACCGCTGGCCGTTGGCGCAGCGCCTCACGGCCTACACCTGGCTGCGTGACGGTGAGGCCTTCGCGCAGCAGCTCGTGGGCCCGATTCCCTTTCTCAACCACGGCACGCGGGTGCCGTATTCGCTCGAGCTGTTCGAACCCGACTTCGTGCCTCTCGACTATGACGACCCGAGCAAGGGCATCCGGCAAGGTATCCAGTCGAACGCGTGGGGTGAAGCGACCGGGTATTGGGTCTACAAGGGCGACCCGCGGGAGGGTATGACCTTCATGAACGCGAGCGGGCTGAAATTCATTCCCGCCGAGCGCATGCTTCACACGGCCACCATCGACCGCCTGCACCAGCGCCGGGGCGTCTCGGAATTCGCCAGTGTCATCACGCGCGGCGAAGACCTCAAGGACTACGAAGAAAGCGAGCGCATCGCCGCCAAGGTGGCGGCTTCGTTGACCGCTTACGTGAAGCGAAACGAGACGAACGGCTTCAATCCGGAGAACGCGCCGCAACTGCCGCGCGATGCCGAGGGCAACGTGCTGCCTCGTGATCTGCGGATGCAGCCCGGGATGATTCTCGACTCGCTGACGGTGGGCGAAGAAGTCGGGATGATCGACAGCAACAGGCCGAACCCCAACCTTATCGCCTGGCGCGCAGGGCAGCTGCGCGCGTTCTGCGCCGGCATCGGCGCGAGCTACTCGAGCGTGAGCCGCGACTACGACGGCAGCTACAGCGCGCAGCGGCAGGAGCTGGTCGAGCAGTGGGTCCACTATGCAGTCCTGGCCGATGAGTTCGTGGGCATGTTCGTGCAGCCGTCGTGGGAGACGTTCGTGCAGGTCGCCCACCTGAGTGGCGTGGTGCCGATCCCCGCCGACGTGCTGCCAGGCACCGAAGACGATGCCCTCTTCATCGGTCAGAGCATGCCGTGGATCGACCCGATGAAAGAGGCCAACGCGTGGGAGAAGCTCGTGCAAGCCGGCTTTGCGAGCGAGGTCGAAGTCATCCGCCGCCGGGGCGGCAACCCGCACGATGTCATCGAGCAAGTCGATGCCTTCCGCAGGGATGCGGCAAGGCGTGCGCTGGTGTTCTCGAGCAACGCGGCGACGCCCGCCAACGTGGTGGCCGCGGCCAGCGCCAAGCCCGAGCCGGAAGAAGGGGAAGAAGGCCGGCGCAGAAAATAATCCGGTTTCTCCCCTAAAAACCGGACGCCGGTTTTTTGACACTGAGGGCCTCAACACAGAGGCCCTCAGTTCATGCCCAAGCCGCAAAACACCTGGTACGCAATTCGCCGCCGCACAGCCCTCGCCGCAGCCGCGCTGGGTGTTGCAGCCGCAGCCGAGATCTACATCTACGGCGACATCGGAGAAAGCTGGTGGGAGGAAACGGTCAGTGCCGCCTCCTTCGTTCGTGAACTGCAGGCGGTCGATGCCGATCAGATCACCGTCCGCATCAACAGCATCGGCGGCAGCGTGCCCGATGGCCTGGCCATCTTCAACGCGCTTCGCCGCCACAAGGCGACCGTCACGACGGAAGTCGATGGCATGGCGTTCTCGATTGCGAGCCTCATCGCCATGGCCGGCGACAAGGTGCACATGGCCGACAACGCCATGCTCATGATCCACGCGCCGTGGACCTACGCCGCCGGCAACAGCGCCGAGCTGCGCGAACTGGCCGACCAGCTCGACACCTGGGCTGCGGCAATGTCCACGAGCTACGCGGTGCGCACCGGCGATCAGCCGGGGATGCTGGCCCTGCTGACCGATGGCAAGGACCACTTCTACACGGCCGCCGAGGCGCTCGCCGCGAAGTTCATCGATGCGGTCACCGACCCGATGCCCGTTGCCGCCAGTGCCGCGCGCGACCTCCCGCTCAACCGTTACCGCTCTCTGCCGGCTGCTTTGCTGGCCGAGGGCACCACCGCGGCACCTGCCGCTCTTTCCGCTGAAGAGGACTCTATGAAATTCCGTTCCCATGTGCTGCTGGCCGCCCTCGGCGCTGCCGGCGCAGCTGCGGCCGGCGGCGGAAACGCCGCCGTTCCCGCTGCCCCCGCCGCACCTGTCGTGGCTCCCGATGCCGCCGCAGTGCTGGCCGCCGATCAGGCGCGCCGCTCCGGCATCCGTGCGAGCTTCGCACGCTTTGCGGCGCAGCCCGGCGTCGCCGATATCCAGCGTGCCTGCGAAGACGATCACGCCGTGACCGTCGAAGCGGCTGGCGCGCGCCTGCTCGCGCACCTCGCCACCGGCGCAACGCCTGTGGCCGGTGCCCATGTGACCACCGTCGAGGACGAATCCGACAAGCAACGCAACGCCGCCACGCAGGCGCTGCTCGCTCGTGCCGGTCTGGAGAAGGCGGAGGGCGCGAACCCGTTCCGTGGCTACACGCTCGCCGAGCTGGCTCGCTCCAGCCTGGCCCGCGCCGGCCTTAAGACCGATGGCATGGACAAGATGCAGTTCATCGGCGCTGCCTTCACGCACAGCACCAGCGACTTCCCGGGCCTGCTCGCGAACGTGGCGAACAAGTCGCTGCTGCGTGGCTATACCGAGGCCGACGAAACCTTCCCGCTGTGGACCCGTGCCGGGTCGCTCGGCGACTTCAAGCCCGGCAAGCGCGTTGACCTCAATGCGTTCCCGAGCCTGCGCAAGGTGGCGGAAGGCGCCGAGTACAAGTACGCGACGCTCGGCGAGCGCGGCGAAACCGTCATGCTGGCAACCTTCGGTGAGCTCTTCAGCATCACGCGCCAAGCCGTCATCAATGACGACATGGATGCGTTCACCCGCGTGCCACGCCTGATGGGTCGCGCCGCCATTCGCACCGTGGGCGATCTGGTCTATGCGGTGCTGACCGGCAACCCGGTGATGAGCGACGGCGTGGCGCTGTTCCATGCCGACCATGCCAACCTGATGGCCGGCAGCGTGATCAGCACCGCGAGCGTCGATGCCATGGGCGCGGCGATGGCAGTGCAGAAGCAAGGCAAGTCGGCACTGAACATCGGCCTGAAGTACCTGCTCGTGCCGCGTGCGCTGCGCGGCGTTGCCAACGTGGTGAAGGCGAGCGAGTTCGAGGTTGGTGCCGCCAGCAAGAACAACACCGTTCCCAACTCGGTGCGCGACACCTTCGAGGTCATCTCGGACGCGCGTCTCGATGCCGCTTCGCCGACCGCCTGGTATGGCGCTGCCGACCAGAACGCCACCGACACCATCGAAGTGAGCTACCTCGATGGCAACGACCAGCCTTACCTCGAGCAGAAGGCGGGTTGGAACGTCGATGGGACCGAGTTCAAGGTGCGTATCGACGCCGGCGTGTCGCCGCTCGACTTCCGCACCCTCGCGAAGAACGCCGGCGCCTGATGCCCATGGCAGGGCCTCGCGGCCCTGCCGGCACAGCACATCTCAACTTCCTCAAGGAAACGTCATGAAGAATTTTGTTCAAGAAGGTCACGTCCTCGACTACACGCCGGGTGCGGCCGTGGCGTCCGGCGCCGTGGTGGTGATCGGCGCTCGCGTCGGGATCGCGGTCGCCGACATCGCTGCCGGCAGCACCGGCGCCCTGCGGGTCAAGGGCGTGGTCGAACTCGCCAAGCTGGCGGCCGACGCTCCGGCGCAAGGCGCGCTCCTGTACTGGGACGATGCCAACGACCGGCTCACCACGACCGCCAGCGGCAACACCCTGGCCGGCTACGCCGCCAAGGCGGCAGGCGCGGGCGCTACCACCGTCTGGCTGCATCTGAACGCCTGAAGCGATGCCGACGCCCTTCGCCGCCCTTGAAGGCCGCGCCAACGGCGCGGTGCTCCACCGGCTCGCCAACGCTCTCGCGGTGGTGGGCGGCGCCGATGTGCCTGTGATCTTCGACAAGCCCTACGCGGCCGCCTTCGGTGGGGAAGCCGACTCAGCGGCGCCCGAGTGCACGGGCCCTGCCTCGGCGCTTGGGGCGGTCGAGCGCGACAGCGCAATCTCGATTGACGGCGTGGCGTATGAAGTCGAAACGGCAGAGGCGGACGGCCTTGGCTTCGTGCGCCTGGTGCTGCGGAGCGTCTGACCATGCTTGCGCTTGAACCTGCAATCGTTGCCCGCCTGCGGGCGGAGCTGCCCGAGACGTGGACCGTGAAGGGCATGTTCTCCGACAGCGGCAGGCGGGAGGCGGAGCTGTTCGCTTCGGTGCTGTTCGTTGACGGCAACGTGCCGGCCAGCGATGCGCCTGGCGTGCTGGTGCGGCCGTACTGGGCGATCACCCTCATGGCGAAGCGCAGCGACCCGGATGCGCCTGCGCGGCTCGATGACGCATTCGCCCGCGTCGTCGGTGCAATGCAGGGTTGGACGCCCGGGCAGATCGCGGGCCGCCCTTGGGAGCGCCTGCTCCTGGCGAGCGTGAAGCCGCCTATTCCCGACAACGGCCTTGTCGGCATTGAACTCGTTTTCTCCACTTCTGCCCGCTTCGACGGGCAACCCTGAAAGGACATCCCATGCCCATCGTGCACACCAAAACGGAACTCTCGGCCCCCCGTGGCCGCCTGCGTCTGGACATCATGAACGCTCTCGAGGAACTCACGGGCGAAGAGGAAATGGGCAACTGCCCGGCCTTCGTCCTGACCATCGACTCCGAGAAGGCCGAAGAATTCTCGGCCGAGAGCGCGGCCAGCGAACTCATCGGCACGCTCACGGGCAAGGTCAAGCGCACCGCAAAGATCACCTGCAACAACATGAGCATGGCGACCTATCAGCGCTTCCTCGCTGCGACCAGCGAAGTGGTGGTGCAAGCCGCCGTGGCGGTCACGGGCGAAATCCGCGCTGTGGTGCCCGGCAAGATTTACCAGCTCGGCCAGACGGCGGCCAATCCCATCGGCGTGCGCAACGTCACCGCGGTGACCGTCAAGACCGAGGACGGCACCACGCCCTATGTTGCGGGCGAAGACTTCAACGTCGATCCCGAAACCGGCGCGGTGCAGATCATTGCCGGCGGCGGAATCGATGCAGGCAACGTGGCCTTCGGCTACACGCCCGTGGCGGGTTCGTACACGCGCCTGAAGACCGGCGGCAACACCTCGTTCCTTTCGGCCATCCGCGTGGTCGCCGACAACGCCGCCGGCAGCAACAAGGATTGGTACATGCCGCGCTGCAGCCTCACGCCTTCCGGCGATCTGCCCATCGTGTCGAACGAAGTCGAGTTCGTGAAGGTCGAGTTCGACGTTGACGTTCTCAAATCTGCCAACGCCGAAGCGGTCTACGTCGGAGGCCGCCCGGTCGCCTGACCGAACTTCCGCCCCCGCCCATCGGCGCGGGGGCGTGGTGACGCATGCGGCTTCGCACAGAGGCTCCATGCGCCGCCATCGCCCCATTCACCTGACCCTCCCTCCCTGTGGCCATCAAGCCGATTCAGATCCTCATCAACGCCAAGGACAATGCGTCCTCGGTGTTCGACAAGCTGCAGCAGCGCGTGATCGCGTTCGCCGCGCTGATGGCCGGCTACTTCGGCATCCAGGCCTTCGCCGGATGGATCAAGGGCGGAGCCGACCTCGAGCAGGCACTCAGCCGCGTGCAGTCGGCCACGGGCGCGACCGCCGCGGAGATGCGCCTGCTGCGCAAGGCGGCCGTCGATGCTGCGGCCGACACCCGCTTCAACTTCACCCAGCTGGAGGCCGCGGGCGCGCTCGAGAACCTGGCGAAAGCCGGCCTCAGCGTCAAGGACGCCATTGCCACCTTGCCCGCTGCCATGCAGCTCGCCCGCGCCGGCGACATCGAGCTTGCGGGTTCGGCGGAGTACCTGACCAAGATCGTCAACGGTCTGGGTCTGTCGTTCACCGAATCGGGGCGGGTGGCCGACGTGCTCGCGAAGGGCGCCAACGCGACGAACACCAGCGTGACCGGCCTGGCGCAGGCGCTCAGCTACGCCGCGCCGCTTGCGAACACGCTCGGCCTCGGGCTCGAGTTCACCGTCGCGATCATCGGCAAGTTCGCAGACGCCGGCATCGACGCGAGCCGCGCAGGTACCGCGCTCAACGCCATCCTCGCCCAGTTCTCCGACCCGGCCAGCAAGTTCCGCACGGAACTGGCCGCGGCCGGCATCACCTCGACCAATTTCGAGAAGGCACTGCACGAGCTGGCCGCCGCCGGGCCGGCGGGCCAGCGTGCAATCGCTGCGGTAGGGCAGGAGGCTGGCCCGGCATTGCGTGCCCTGCTGAATCAGGGTGTCGGCAAGCTCGATGAGTTGAAGAAGTCGCTGGAGGATGCCGGCGGCAGCGCTGCGGCGACGGCGGCCATCATGCAGGCCAATCTCAACGGCGCGCTCGCGAGCTTGCGCACGGCTTGGGATTCGGCGACCAATGCACTCACCACGCCGGTTCTGCCGGTGCTGAAGGAGGGCGTCGAGCAGCTCGCGGGTGCACTGCGCGCAGCGGTCGCAGACGGCACCATCGGGCGATTCGGCTCGGCCATTGCGTCTGCGTTCCAGAATGGCATGAAGTGGGTGCGCGAGTTTCTCGGCACCGTCGATTTCGCCGCCGTCACAGAGCGGGCGCAGGCCTTCGCCGAACGCATCGGTGTGTTGCTCGACAGCTTCGGGCAGAAAGCGCAGACCACGGGCAACATCGTGCAGGCAGTCTGGGGCGTCATGGCCGGCGGCTCGAATGTTGTCCTGGCGGCGATGTTCAAGATCGCGGAGGGCATGGCGAACGTGGTCAGCGCCGTGCAATCAGGGCTTTCGGCCATCATCGGCGGCCTGGCGAAGATCACCTTCGGCGATCTTTCGACGGCGTTCAAGGCCGCTGCCGAAGAGGTCCGCCTGTCGGCCGAGGCCACAGGCGCCGTGGCCGATGCGTTCGGCGAGAAGGCCAGCGAAGCCTTCGACCGTGCGACCGAAGGCGCGGAGCAGGCGCGCGCAGGCTGGGCGGGCCTGACCGGCAGCGCCGAGACAACGACCGCAGCGGCCGCCAGCAGCGCCGCGGCCTTCACGAGCATGGCCGCCGAAATGAAGGCGGCCGGGGACAACGCGCAGGAAGCCGGCCAGAAGGCCGCCAGCGGCGCCGAAACGCAGCGGGTGAAGGCAGAGGAAGCCCGGGCCTCGGTTGAGCGCCTGCGCGGCGAGTATGCGCAGGCCATCGCGACCGGCAACCTTGAGCTCGCTGCTCAGAAGCTCGATGAACTGAAGAAGGCGAATCTCGCGGCGGCCAGCTCTGCCAAGGAAAACAGCAAGGCCCAAGAGCAGGCCGCCCTCGAGATCGCCGCGGCGTTCTCACGCGCCGGCATCGAAACGAAGGCATCGCTCGAGGTCGCGGCGCGGACGGCGCTGCGCGACTTCGAACTCATTCGTGACAGCGGGCAGGCGACGGCCATCGGGTTGGGCGAGGCATGGAAGCGCGCCGCCGAGGCCGCGATTGCCGCTGGCAACGGTGTGGCACCTGGCTGGGTGCAGGCACAAGCCGCCATGCGCGGCTTCGAGGTCGTGCTCGACGGTGCAGGCCGCTCCACGGTCAAGCTGCGCGACGCCCAGAACGACGCGATGCAATCGGCATTCGGCCTGGCTGGCGCGCTGCGCGAGGTCACCAGCGCCCGCGAGCGCGACATCGAGACGCGCGAGAAGGCCAATGCCCTGAAGGAGCGCGAGAACGCGCTGGAGAACAAGCGGCTCGGCCGCGACGCGAGCGGGTTCTCGACCGACAAGAACGGCAAGACCGTGAACGCCGGCAGCGACCTGGGCACCCTGACCGGCGTCGCCGCATTCCTGAAGGCCGCCGGCGTCAGCGATGAGAAGAAGGCGCGCGCCATCGCGATGGAGTTCGCCGACGCCAAGGGCGACATTCCGTTCTTCAACAACCCGGGCCAGAAGAAGTACGCGGACGGCGGCACGCTGAGCATGGCGCTGCTCAAGGCGGCCGAGAAAGAAACCTTCTTCGGCAACGGCCAGTCGCCGACCGCCATCCCGGTGCCGCAGTCCAACCGCACGGTGAACCTGCATCTGAACCTCAATGGCCGCGACTACTGCACGGTGAACACCGATGCCGCCGGCGCCGATGCCATCGAGGGCCTGCTCGCCAAGCTCGGCGCCGCGGCCGGCACTTCTTCCAACCGTCCGGGCAAATAAACATGGCCGCACCTGCTTTCCACACGCTCGCCGGCCTGCCGGTTCCACGCGGCATGGTCTGGTCCGATGAGTTCGGCTGGAGCCGCGTCGAGAAGAGTCTCGAGTATTCGGTGACCGGCGCCGCGTTGATCGATGCGGGCGTGCGCCTGGCCGGGCGCCCCATCACCTTGCAAGGCGAGGTCGAGGCCGGATGGATCAAACGCGGCGCGCTCGCGGCCTTGCAGTCGTTGGCCGACTCGGACGCCACCGGCACCCATGCGCTCGTGCTGGCCGATGGCCGGACCTTCACCGTGCAGTTCGCGCCGGGCCTGCCGGTCGAAGGCAAACCCATCGCGCGGCCCGAGCTGCCCGTCGAGCACTACCCCTATGTCGCCACCGTGCGGCTCATCACCGTCTGACCATGACCATTCTCGAATCCGATATCAAGATCGTTGCCACGCAGGTGATGGACGACGTGCCCGAAGGCGGCGGCGCGCCGACTTCCAAGGTCATCGAAGACGGCGCGAGCAATTCCGTCTTCAAGGACATCTCGGCCGTGGACCGCGCGCAGGGCGACGTGTCGATCATGAAGATTGCCGCGGTCATCCAGACCCTGAACACCGACACCGCGCTCGGCGGCGTCGTCATCATCTCGCGCCCGCCGGCCGACCCGAAGGTGAGCGCAACGCTGTTCGCGACCGGCGACTTCTTCGACCGCCGCGCGAGCATCCAGAACCGCATCGAGGCCTACACCTCGCCGGGCGAAGAGTTCAACGGCTACCTGCTGTCCAACCATGTGCAGGGCCAGCGCTCGCTGCAGATCTTCCAGCGCCCGGGCGCGACGCCGCCGAACATCAACGGCACGCTGCAGATCAGTGGCGGCGGAAAGACCGAGTACGTGCGCGTGTCGAAGGTCGATGTCGAGCAGCGCACCTACAGCTACAGCTCGGGCGGCTCCTTCGTGGACTTCCCGGCGCAGGTGTGCGTCTGCGAGCTGGTGGACGGTCTGAAGAACGACTTCACCGGCACGCCAGCGAACCGCCTCTTCGAACGCAGCGGCACCGCCGCGGCCATCAACAAGATGCTGGTCGCCAACGCCTCGAAGTTCTACGGCATCGCAACGCTCGCCGCCGACGTGCCGCAGGGCGCTTTCTCGGCCGTCGTGGACCGCATCGACACCCAGCTCGTGCCGAGCGCCACGACAGAGATTCCCATCGTGGACACCAGCGCGGCGGGTTCGGCCATCTCGCTGGTCGCCTCGGGCACCGGCACTGTCTCGCTGACCACGGGCGTGGCCTTTGGCCCGAATTCGATCATCGTCGTGGGCAACCCGATCTATCCCGGCTCGCTGTCGGTGGGCACGACCGCCGGCACGCTGACCGACGACGGCGGGCGCCTGAAGCTCGGCGCGCTGACCATCGGCAGCGTCAACTATGCCGGCGGGTCGATGAGCTTTGCGAGCGATGCCCCGGCGATCACCGGGAACAAGACCATCGGCTTCCGGCCCGCCGGCGCGCCCATCCAGCTCGCCGACTCGGCCTCCATCGTGGTGACCGTCGAGAGTCGTCGCATCAACTACCCGCTCACCATCTTGCCGCCGCCGGCCCCGGGTTCGCTGCGCGTGGCCTACCGGGCCGGCGGCAACTGGTACGAGCTGGCCGACGACGGCGGCGGGCGCCTCTCGGGCAGCAGCTCCAGCATCGGCAGCGGCACGGTGGACTATGCGACCGGCACGGCGCTGCCGACGCTCGGCGTGCTCCCTGACGTGGGCAGCGAGGTGGTCTACACCTGGGCGGCCAAGGTCAACTACAAGGACCGCAGCGGCGTCCTCACGGCTGCGCTGTCGATCCTGCTCGCGCTCGACCACCAGGCGGCGCAGGCCGGCACGGTGTCGGTGGACTGGAACGACGGCACGGCTCGGCACGCGACCGACAACGGCAGCGGCGCGCTCGCGGGCGACGCCACCGGGCCGGTGTCCTATGCGGGCAGCACCATCGAGGTCAAGCCCAACGTGCTGCCGGGCTCGGCGGTCGCGTTCACCGTGGGCTACAGCCACGGCGACCCGGCGACAAAGACCTTCGCGGCGCCGGCGCGCAATGTCGATGGGTCGATCACGCTGAACCTCGGGCAGACCAACATCGCGCCCCGTTCGCTCGCGCTCGACTGGAACCTCGTGCTGCAGTCCACCGGCGGCGTGCCCGCCGACCAATGGGTGCCGCAGAACTTCGCGGCCACCAAAACGGTGACCGACGACGGCGCGGGCAACCTGAAGGACGGCCTTGGCGTGTCGTTCGGCACGCTCGACTATGCGGCCGGCGTGGCGACGCTGTTCCCGGAGGCCATCGTCACGGTGGCGGTGCCGCAGTGGTCGGTGAATCAGCTCGGCATTCTGGGCACCGTGCTGTCGCCGAACCTGCCCGGCGCCTACCGCAACACGCTCACCGGCTACACCTATGCGCCGCTGGCCGCGTCGCTGCCGACCGACGCCTCGGCGCTGGTGTCGGCGAGCTTCCGCGTGGTGGGGGCGGGCACGACGAAGACGCAGGTGTTCAACCAGCCGAAGCTCTCCATCCGGCTGCTGCCGAACTTCAGCGAGCCGGGCGTGCCGGGAACGGTGAACTTCACGCTCGGCGGGAAGACCTACTTCGACCGCGCCGGCGCCCTCTACACCGACCTCGACCCGGCGACCGGCGCCGCCACGCTGGCAGGCACCTACGACTACGCGACCAACGTCGCGTCGCTCAACGCCTGGCCGGCCGCGGCATCGAGCACCGTCACGGTGAATAGCCTGCTCACGACCCTGGACGGCCAGCCGGTCGAATACGTGGTGTTCCGCACGCCCGTGGCGCCGATCAGCCCGGGCTCGCTGCAGCTGCTCGCCACCAAGCTCAACGGCGGCACCATCAACGTGACGGCCGATGCCGCAGGCTTTATCAACGGCACGAACGTGCATGGCACCTTCGACCATGCGACCGGTGTCGGCAAGGTGCGCTTTGGCGACTGGGTGACCGCGGCCGGCAATGAGGGCGCGATCTGGTACGACCCGGACGCCATCGGCTCGGACGGCAAGATCTGGAAGCCGGTCCCGGTCTTCGCCAGCACCATCCGCTACAACGCGGTGGCCTTCATCACCTTGCCCGTCGATGCCACGCTGCTGGGCCTCGACCCGGTGCGCCTGCCGGCCGATGGCCGGGTGCCGATCTTCCGCAAAGGCGAGCTGGCGGTGATCCACAACACGAAGCGCCTGCCGCCGGCTGTCGTCGCCAACGGGCAGACGCTGAGCGCCGGCCGAGAGCGGCTGTCGCGCGTGCGGATCATCGGCGCCGATGGGGTGACCATCGAGACGGGCTACACGCGCAACCTCGATGCCGGGGAGGTCACCTTCACGGACGTGTCGAGCTACGCGCAGCCGGTGGTCTACGAGCACCGCGTCGAGGACATGCTCACCGTGTCCGATGTGGGCATCGATGGCCGCCTGGCGTTCGCGGGCCGCATCTCGCACGACTACACCGCCGGCGACAGCCATGTGAGCAGCGGCCTGCGCATGGGCGATGTGAAGGCGCGCGTCTCGCTGCTGTTCGATCAGCAGGCGTGGACGGGCCTGTGGTCGGACAGCCTCATCGGCAGCGCCGCCGATGCGACCTTCAATGACATCGATCACCCGATCACGGTCACGAACAAAGGCGCAGTCACCGAGCGGTGGCGCATCCAGATCAACAACGGCGGCGGGACCTACAACCTCATCGGCGAGCACGTCGGCCAGATCGTGACAGGCCAGAGCCTGACCGCCGACTGTGCGCCGCTTGGCCCCTCGGGCGTGCCCTACATGACGATCCCTGCGGCCGGCTTCGGCAACGGCTGGCCCGCCGGCGCGCTCATCCGCTTCAACACCATCGCTGCGACGTTCCCGTTCGTGCCCATCCGCACCGTGCAGATGGGCGCCGAGACGGTGCTCGACGACAGCTTCGAAATTCTGGTCCTCATCGGCGTGGACCGCCCGTAACGAGAGAGCGAGAAAGAACCCATGACTTCAGTAGTCGATACCAGCGTCAAGTATTTCAACAACACGATGACGGGCGCGCCCGTGCTCAACGGGGTGGCCGGCTCGCTCGTGGCGCTGCTCGATGCGGTCCTCGTGAACGGCTTCGACCTCAAGAGCGCCACCAGCCTGACAGTGGCCGGCGGTGTGGCGACGCTGGCCTACACCGGTTCGCACAGCGCGCAAGTCGATTCGGTCATCTTCGTTGCGAACAGCAGCATCGCCGCGCTCAACGGCGAGCAGAAGGTGACAGCGATCGCGCCTGGCGTGGTGAAGTTCGCGACCGCCGCGGCCGATGGTGTGGCCTCCGGTGCGGTCACTTTCAAAATCGCGCCGCTCGGGTTCGCGAAGCCCTTCGCAGGCGCCAACCTGGGGGGCTACAAATCGACGGACGCTGCTGCTTCGGGCTTCTGCCTACGGGTCGATGACACTGGCACGACCTCGGCGCGCGTCGTTGGCTACGAGTCGATGAGCGACATCAACACCGGGGTGGGGCCGTTTCCCACGGCCGCGCAGATGTCGGGCGGCGGGTACTGGGCGAAGTCGAGGAACGCCAACTCGACCGCCGTGGTGTGGGCGATCCATGGCGACGCCCGCTTTTTCTACGTCACCATCCAAGCGGGCTCATCGACCAGTGCGGCCAATCAGGTCGCATCTACGCGGTGCTTCGGCGACACGATTGCGTTCAAGCCGGGCGGCGACGTGTACGCCTGCGTGCTGAACTATTCCAACAGTGCATCCGTGGACAGCATGACGTCGGGCGGCGTGGCAACCGGTGCGGACGTGGCGGCTTCCGCGTGTCCCCGGGACTACACGGGCTTGGGCTCAGGGACACTCGCATCGATCTATGCCTTCAGCAGTGCGGGTGGAGCCACGGTTTCGGGCACGACCAATTCGATGGGGGCCTTCCCCTCGGTGGTGGATGGGGGGTTGTGGCTCTCCGAACGGTATCTGGCGGTGGCCGGTGTGACGACGCCCCGCGCGAAGATGCCGGGGTTCTATCACTGCCCTCAGACCGGTGTGTGGAACACCTTCAAGATGAATGACCGCACGCCGGGAGCCGGCATAGTGGCGGGCCGCAATCTCATGGCGGTGACGACGGGGGTTATTGCCTACAACGGAACTTCCGACGCCAGCAACACCGGTATCGCATTCATCGACATCACCGGCCCGTGGAGGTGATGGGTGGCTGCACATCGCTACTGGCGTGCGCTCGGGATAGAGGCCTATGGCCTTGCAGGAGGACTCGATATCAGCGAGTTCCAGCTGCTCGCGGGCACCACACGGGTGGACGCGGCGGCCACGCTGAGCAGCAGCGCGGCGCCGGCAACGGGGTCGCTCGCGAATCTCAAGGACGACGACACGGGCACGGGCGCGACGTGGAGCGCGGCCGACCTGAAGACGCTGATTCTGTCGTGGGACTTCGGCGTCGGCGGCGGGCAGGACGTGACCGACATTCGGCTCGGGTCGAGCACTGACCCGGCGAAGTTCCTACTTGTCGCGAAGCTGCAATGGTCTGACGACGCTGCCACATGGACCGACTTCTACACCTTCGTCGGCATCGCCTGGCCGGGCAAGCGCACGAAGACGGTGAGCGATGGCGCGCAGTCGGCGCAGGTGCTCGCGTCCTCGCCGCTGCTTTACTACAAGCTCGATGAGGTCAGCGGCACGGCCTACGCGGATGCCTCGGGGAACGGGCGCACCGGCACCGGCAGCGGCACGATCACGCCGCAGGCGGCGTTGAATGGCGACAGCGCGGGATCGCAGATCTTCGGCTCGACCAACGCGCAAATACTGACGGCGGACCCGTTCGGAGCGGCCTATGCAGGCCCGTGGACGATTCGCGCGTTCGTCAAATGCACCGCGAACGGCTGCGGGGTGGTCACACGGGGGCGCGACGGTTTTGGGGCCGGCTGGTCGATCAGCTTGGGGATTCTGGCGACAACGGGTGTCGTCGGCATCTCTGCGGTGTATGGCGGCTCGGGCTACTCCGCCAACAGCCCGGCAGGCACCTATACCTATGGCACGGTGGTCGAGCTGGTCGGGCAGTACATCCCGGGTGTCGGTCTGCGCATGTTCGTCAACGGCACGCTGGTGGGTGCGACATCCATCGTGGCGGGCTCAGCGCTGCGCGACAGCACATTCGGCTTGGTGGTCGCGATGGGCAACGCCACTACCGTCGTTGGCACCGAGTGCGATGAGGTGGCGGTGTGGAACACGGCGCTCAGCATGGTGCAGATCCGCGCCATGGCGAATCCGGGAAAGATCGCGCGCAATCTGGTGGCAGGTCGAACAGCGAATTCGTCGCCGTTCAATGTGCCCTCGGCGATCAGCATCCCGCTGCCTTATGGGACGGTGAATGGCCGTGCCTCCAACATCCGGGGCCGTGGCGATCACCTGACCGGCGTGCTCGGGCAAGGAGTGGGCCGCGTGCGCGGCTTCACGCTCGACTACGTGAACCCGCTGAACAAGCCGTATCCGTGCCGCGTGGTGCTGATGCGCGAGACGGGGAACCTCGTGGTTCGCGAGCAGTGGTCGAAGGCGGACGGCAGCTATGACTTCCAGTACATCGACGAGCAGCAGAGCTACACGGTGGTCGCCTACTACCTGGCCCACGGCAAGCGCGCCGTGATCACCGATGGGCTGACGCTTGCCAATGGCAAGGTGGAGCTGATGGCATGAACGTGCTCGCCATCAACGCCATGCTGCAGGGGCCGGGCCTCCTGGCCTATCTGGGCGAGGGCGCTCGTTTTCTGGTCTACGGCGGCGCGCAGCCGGCGGAAGGCGGCGCCGGCACCACGCTGCTGGCCGCGGCCGTGCTCGCGCTGCCGGCGGGCAATGTCGCCGATGGGCAGCTCTCGCTCGCGCAAGCCGACAGCGCCGGCGACCTGGCGCTTGCGACCGGCATCGCGACGTGGGGCCGCGTGGAGCTGGCCGGCGGCACCTGGGTGGCCGACTTCAGCATGAGCGGTCCCTCAGGCATCGGGCAGGTGAAGCTCGTTGTCGTCAACCCGCCCGAAGGCGACCCCGAAGCGAAGCTCTATCAGGGCGGAACCTTCTTCATCGGCGAGGTGGTCTTCGGTGCTTGAAGACCTCATCTTTAGGAAGCCGCCGCTCGACGGCCCGCCGAATGTGCTGGTGTTCGGGGAGCCCGACGCGAGCGCCACCGCTGTCTACGCACTCGGCCGCATCCCGCTGCCGACCTTCATGGCGTCCGGCGCGGCCGTGGTCACGATGCCGCCCTATGCGACGGCCGGCGGCGCGATCCCGCTGCCGGCGTTCATGGTCCGCGGCGCATCGAGCTACTCGAGTGCGGTGTCGCGTCCACTCGTGGGCAAGGCGTCGGCCGGCTGGCAGATCGCGCGGCAGATCGAAAGCGGCGCGCTGGCGCGGCACCAGGTGGCTGCACCCGCGCGTGCCTACCGCGGGAGCGCCTGGCAGAAGGCCGCGCCGCTGGCTTCGGGCGTCGCAACGGCCTGGCAGGACGTGCTTCGCACGAGCAACGCGGCGGCTCTTTGGTATCAGGCGGCCAGCCAGCTGTGCGCCGCGGCCCTGCTGCGCCATCAGGAGGCGGTGCGGGTGCGCGCCGGCGGCGCGGCTCGCTGGCAGGGGGTCGTGCGCGTGGCAACGGCGCCGGTCGGCATCCGGCATCAGGAGGCCGAACGGTTGCGCCGCGGCGTGCGCGCGCGCTGGCAGGAGGCCGTGCACGCCGAGCGGCGCCATGGGACTGGCTTCGGCGCCGCGGTACAGCTCGACATCGGGCGCGTTTCGCGGTGGCAGGCGGCCGTGGCGCCGCTGCCAGGCCGAGCGGTCATCGAGCCGCCGGTCGAGAACCCTTGCTATGTGCCTTCGACGACGCTCGTTTTTAGCGAGCGGCAGCAGTACAGCACGACGCTCATTTTTGTTTGCGAGCGGCATGGGTCGCCGCCCGGCACCGGGCAGACCGTTGTCGTGCCCGTCTTGGAGGTCTATTCCGTGGAAAACAGCATCGCGCTCACGCGCGTGGACAGTGGCGACATCATCGAGGCGCGAGGGTTCACGATGTCGCTCGATGCCGATTCGTGGACCTGGCAATGGAGCGCCACGCTGCCGGGTTCGGCGCTGCCTCTCGTGCAAGAGGACGGGAATGGCGATCCGGCCGAGCTGCTGGCATTGGTCAACGGCGTGCCTTATCGCCTCGTGGCTGATGTCCCGGCGCGCGAGCGTCGCTTTGCCCGCGCGGAAGTGCGTGTGCGGGGCAAGGGCCGCTCGGCGCTGCTCGACGGGCCCTATGTGTCGGAGCAGCACTTTGCCTCGGCCTCGGGATGCACGGCGGCGCAGCTCATGGCGCTCGCCATGACTATTAATGGCGTTAACAACGGCTGGGCAATCGACTACCGGATCGGCGATTGGTTCGTGCCGGGCGAGACCTGGGCCTTTCAGGGCGCGCCCATCGCGGCGGTGCTCGACATCGCGACCGCGGCCGGCGCCATCGTGCAGCCGCACAACACCGACCCGACGCTGCGTATCCTGCCGCGCTATCCGGCCGCGCCATGGATGTGGCACACGCTCACGCCCGACTACGTGCTGCCCGCCGATGTCGTGTCGGTCGAGGGCATCGAATGGGTGCGGCGGCCAGCCTATAACCGCGCCTTCGTGTACGGCGCGTCCGGCTCGGGCGTGCGGGGCGACATCACGCGCAGCGGCACGGCGGGCGACTACGCCGCGCCGATGGTCGTGCATTCGCTCATGACGCACGCCGATGCGGTCATGCAGCGCGGCGTCGCGGAGCTGAGCAACACGGGCCGGCAGGCGCACGTCAGCCTGCGCATGCCGGTGCTCGCCGAGACGGGCCTGATTCTTCCGGGATCGCTCGTGCGCTACGACGGCGGCGATGCCACGCGGCTGGGACTTGTGCGCGGCGTCGCGCTCGATGAGGCGTGGCCCACCTTGCGGCAGACGCTCACCGTCGAAACGCATGTGGAGGCCTGAGCATGAGCCGCAATCCCTACAGCGTCTTTCTGGATCTGCTGCCGCCAAAGCGGCTGGTGATCGCGACCGTGACCGGCATCGACGGCGATGTCGCACGGCTGGTGCTGCCCGGTGGCGGCGTGCTGACCGCGCGCGGCGTGGGGCAGCGCGTGGTCGGCGCCGAGGTGTATGTGCGCGACGGCGTGATCGAGGGCGATGCGCCCGCCGACATGCCGCTCGTGCAGTTCGAAATTTAAGACGGAAGAGAAAAGGCACCTCATGGACATGGGCGACATCGCCGGCAATCCGATCGCACAACTTGCGTTCCTCATCCTCTCGGCCGCTGGCGGCTATCAGGTGTGGCGCAAACAGCAGCCCACCGATGCGAAAGAGCGTGCCGACAGCGAGGGGCAGATTGCCGCGCTCGGGACATGGAAGGAGCTGCTCGAAGGCGAGCGCGCCGCGCGCGTGAAGGCCGAAGAGCGGGCCGACAAGTTCGCGGCCGAGCGCAACGAAGCATTGAAGGAGCTATGGGAGATGAAGGGGCAGCTCAGGGCCATGAACGAAGCCCTTTCCGCGCAGACCGCCGAGCTGAGTTCTCTGCGCGATCAGGTTCGCCAATTGAAGGAGCAGATCCATGCACAGTGATTCGCACACCGATTCGGATCGCGCGGCGCTCGAAGTATTGCCTCGCGTGCGCCCGCCGCGCCAGTGGCGCCGGTTCTTCGAAACCGTGGGCGTCGTCGGAAGCCTTTTCCTCGGCGGCTTCGGCTCGGGCTATTTCTGGGCCGCCCGCACTGCCGAAGCGCAGATGACGCGCCAGCGCGACGACCACCTCGCCGAGATCGCCCGGCTGCGCGAGGCCTTCGGCGACCGTCTCTCTTCCCTCACCGGCCGCGTGAACCGTGCGGCCGACACCGCAGCGAGCGCTGCGCAGACCGCGGGCGAAGCCGCCAGCACGGCTCAGACCGCCGCACAAACCGCCAACCAGGCCGCGAAGACCGCGGCGAAGGAACTCAAGAAGCCATGATCGACACGCAAACCCTCATCGACTGCACCGGCGCTTCACGCGCCGATGCCGAGCGCTACACCCAGCACTTGGCGGACGGGATGAACCGCTTCGGCATTCATTCCGTCAACGCGATAGCGGCCTTTCTCGGCCAGCTCGCCATCGAATCCGATGGGCTGCAGAAGGTCGAAGAGAACCTCAACTACACGACGCCGGCGCGGCTGCGCGAGATCTTCCCGAGCCTGTTCGTGAAGGGCGGCTATCGGGCCGAAGAGTACGTGCGCAACCCGCGGGGGCTGAGCATGCTGCGGTACAAAGGATTCCATGGCCGCGGCTTGATCCAGCTCACCTGGGAAGACGCCTACATCGCCGCGGGGCATGCGCTTGGCGCGGACTTCCGGCGCGATCCCGAGCTGCTGCTGCTGCCCCAATACGCGGCACAGTCGGCGTGCTGGTTCTACGCGGTATTCAAGGACTGCTTGCCGGCGGCCGAGCGTGGCGATGTCTACGACGTGACCGGGCGTGTGAACGGGCCGGCGCGCCTGAAGCTCGCCGAGCGCAAGGCGATCACGGCGCGTGCGTACAAGGTGCTGAGCCAATGAAGCTGCTCGACATCGTGCCTTCGTGGCTGTGGGCGTTGCTGCTCGTTCTGGTGCTCGCTGTGGCGGGCGTGGAGCACATGCAGGTGCTCAAGGCGAGGGCCGATGTGTCCAAGGCGCAGAAAGCCGTCTCCGATGAAAAGCTCGACCGCCAGGCTGAGAACACCCGCCGCGCGCTCGCCGCGCTCGATGACCTGCAGCGCGTGCTTGCGATGCAGGCCACCCATGCCAAAGCCCAACAGGAAAACGTCAATGCCTACGAAAAGAAGCTGGCCGTGCTCGATGGCCGCCGCCGCGCTGCTGCTGGCGATGCTGAGCGGATGCGCCGGCAGTTCGCTGTCTTCGCCGCCCGTGATCGGGACCAAGCCGCAAGCGACCCCGCTGCCTGCCAGCGTGTCGCAGATCGATCCGCGGTCCTCGGAGACCTGGCTGCGCGAGGTGCAGAGTTACTTGAGCGAGGTCGAATCGTTGTTGAGCAGCGAGACGCGGAAGTGAGCCTTCTGCTCGGCACCGTTCGCAACGATCGGAAGTTGCTCGGAAACCCTGCACCCTAGGCGGCGCTCGCACTTGACAAAATACTGTATGAAAGTACAGTATCGATCAAGGGATCGCTCTCATAGAAAAGCGCTACATGCTGTGACAATTCGCTTTTTATGAAAGCAATTGATGGATTTGCAGCAGCTCGTGATAGGTAGGGCCGTTCTGTTTGACATTCCGCCCGATCAACCTGATAAGAGTGCAGGGGTGCCAACCGGCGGTCAGGCGCTGACAACGTTGGGCACTTCCGCGAAGATGATGGTGGGCCGTCGTCTTACCGGAGCACTTGGAAAGAACGCGAATGGAATGGAGGTGTCGATCGTCGACTCTGCGCCAGCTAGCTTTTTCCAGCTCGCCTGCAATGCAGTCGATGGCAATGACGCCAACTTTGTTTCCCAAGCTCAAGTGCTTGCGACGATGCTGGCAGGCGCTCAGAACAACAAGCACCTAGCGCACAGCAAGTTGATGTTCATACAAGGAACGGTCACGGCAGGACAGTTGCCGTACCTAATGGCAGTGAAAGCTGAATTGCAAGATGGTTTGGCGGACAGACCGGGTTCGGGCTCATCTAGTTCGTTGCAGCATTTGAAGGACATCTTCATGACTGATAGTCAACGACTGTTCAAGATTGGATACCTGCAGCGAAATGTGGCAAACCCGACGATCAACGCCGGGCAATATCAACCGCACGAGCATGTCGTTCATTTGTTTGATCACTTGATGACCTCGACCGAGACTCGGCACGCCGCGTTTTACTTCTACAACGGCTTTCTGGGTTGCAATACTGCAAGTTCGGCGCGAGCAAGAACAAGAGATTTTTACGAGAACACGCTGACTTTTATCAAGTCCTCGGGGCTGCCCGAGAATGATCGACTAGATTTGATCGAAGCGCTCCGGACAGACCTTCGCAGCACTTCGAATGTGGTAAGTGTTATCGACTTTGCGACCAGTCATATGACGCCGCAGATCAAGCAGGCCTACGAGACCTTCATGATTGGGCAAAAGGGCTTCCCGAATCATGCAGTTCAGAAGGACGTTGAATACGTCGCTGCAAAACTTAAGCGTCGTCGGAAGATTACATTTTCCTCCAAAATCTTTCTGTCCAGTCCGCCAGAGTTGATGTCGAGCATTACGTTGATACCCAACCCAGACGGGTCCACTACGCTTACTGTTCCTGGCTTGATGGAGACTCGTGAATGAGCCCTGCCTCCTTCGGAGAGAGGCTTGACGCGCTTCGGCCGTGTTTGAAGGAGTACGGTAAGTACGTCATTCAGAGAATCATGGCTTCCTTGGAGGCGACGCTGACTGTTGAGCAGTACTCGCAGTTGATCAAGGTAGGTCCGAGTTTCCGCGTCAAGGATACTTTGTCAGCGGTCGAAAAGATCGAGCGCAAAGCCTACGACGATCCTGTTTCTCAGGTGACGGATGTTGTGGGAGTTCGCTTCGTCGTGTTGCTCGACGCAGATATCGCACTAGTCGAAAGGGCGATAGTAAATTGCAACGCGTGGACTCCGCGAAAGGACCGGTCTCCGCTCTTCGAAGTACATGAGAATCCCGAAGTCTTTGATTACCAGTCAACGCATTTCATCGTTCGAGCTAACGATGACATCAAACTAGGTGATTTCGTAGTTCCACGAGACACTCCGTGCGAAATCCAGATTCGCACTCTTGTGCAGCATGCCTATGCTGAATTCGTCCACGATAGGGTCTACAAGGCTGGCAAGGAAGTCCCTTCCAATGTAAGGCGACTTGTGGCGCGCTCCATGGCCATGTTGGAGTCCACGGACTTGATCTTCTCGGAAGCGGCAGAGGAACTTGCCTGTATAAATCTTTCGTTAGAAGAGCGGAGCGCGCACGCAGCAAAGGTGTATGCCAACTTCGGTCAGGTGGCAACGGCTGTTAGCGAAGCTGAGGCACAACTGTTTTTCGAGACATTCAGAGATGTGTTGAGCGGCGCCCATACCAATGACGTGAGAAGACTCTTCGAAGTGCACTCTGCCAAGGTTATTGAGGCTCGTGAAGAAGGAAATATGTTTAGCCATCCCTTCGTGGTTTTGGTTTTGTGGGTCCTCGCACATCACGATCAAATTGCCGCAGATCGCTGGCCTCTGGGCAAGTACCGCGCTGATCTTGTTACAGCAGCTTCTTTTCTAGGCATCGCGCTACCCCACTAGTTGTGTGCGCTCGTCGGGCCTCACCTCGGCCAGGGCGGCAGCACGTGCTCATCCTCTTCGTTGTCGTTCACATGGAAGCCCGTTGAACTGCGGGCATCCATGCGCTCGAGTGCCGCATAGCCGATTTCCTGCTCGACGACGCACCACCAGGTCTGCCGCGTCTTGATCGGCTTGCTCTTGGCGCCGCGGGCGCTGATCTCGAAGCCGTCGACCATCACGCCGCCTTCCTTGATCGTCAGCACGCGCGCGTATTGCAGGACCGGCAGCAGATCCTTGTTCAGGTCCTTGATTCCCACGAGCCGGGCCTGCATGGTGTTGCCCCAGTGTTCGCGATTCGCCTTCCGGAAGTCCAGCACGCCAGGCACGCCGGCTTGGCCAGCAACCTGCATGCGTGACTTCCAATTGCCGTGCCATCGCAGCAGAACTACGTTGCACAGCACTCCAACCTCCCAAGGACATCACACAGGCCCATACAGGGAGCGAATGTGGTCGCCGGCGTTGCCATAGGCCTTATCAACGTAGCGGTCGCCGATCGCCGCGCACAGGTCGACCACGCCATAGGCGAACTCCATCTGCACTTCATCGAGCCGGTCGCCGCGCTTGATGATCCCGAGCGCCGCGGCCAGGTCGGTGAAGGCCCCTTCGGGGTCGCGCACCCGGTCTTCCGGCTCGGGGGTGTTTTCGAAGTACTTGGTGGCAACAGCCTTGGGATCTTGGTCGCCGACCACTCGAAAGAGCGTCCAGCCGACCTCGTGCATTTCTTCGAAGTCGCAGCGGCCTTCGACCAGCCGACTCCACTCAAGCGCGAAGGTGTTGATCCACTCGTAAGGTTCCAGTTTGGAGGAGGGTTCAGTCATCTTGAACTCCGAAAGTACTGTAAAGGCATACAGTATTGAGCAGGGTTTTTGCCCCGTCAATCCCTTCCTGAGTGCAGAATTTGGGCATGTGCACGCGTTACATCAGCCCTGAACAGCGCGAGATAGAAGCGTTCTGGAAGATTGACCGCCGGTCCAACCAACGCAAGGACTGGCAGAACCTGCTGACGGTGTTTCCGCTGTCGCTGGCCAGCTTCATCCGTCGAGCCGACGAGGTGGAGTACGCGCGCGAGCTGGTGGTGGGGCAGTGGGGAATGATTCCGCCGTGGTCGAAGACCCACGTGCCGACAACTGCGCGCGGCACGCGCCTGAGCACCGTGAACGCGCGCACCGAGGGCATGGAGAAATCGCCGACCTACAAGGATGCTTGGGCCCGCGGCAAGCGCTGCATCATCCCGGCCGCCAGCTTCGATGAGCCCAACTGGGAGACAGGAAAGAACGTATGGTGGCGCTTCCGGCGCGCCGACAGTGCACCGTGGGGCCTGGCCGGGCTCTGGAACACCTGGATCGATAAGGAAACCGGCGAAGTCTGGGACAGCTACACGATGCTGACACTGAACGCTGACGGCCACCCGCTGATGGGCCGGATGCACAAGCCAGATCCGAAGCTGCCGCCGGACCAGCAGGACAAGCGAAGCCTGATTCCGCTCGATGCCAGCGAGTTCGACCGCTGGCTCACCTGCACAGTCGAAGAGGCGAGGGCGATGCTGAAGGTGCCCCCGGTTGAGCTGTTCGACGCTGGGCCAGAGCCCGCTATCGTCGCCCAACTCGGAACGACCGAACCGGAACCTGAGAACGGCTGAGGCTCGACCAGTAGATCGGCGTGTGCGCTATCCGGTACGTCGGACCTGGACATGTTCTAACCGCCCGACGCCGGCCATCCACAAGACCGTCTCGTCCATTCTGAGCCGCAGCATTTCGGCGTTGTCTTCCAGGAGTTTGACCCTGATCAACCGCGCGCGGGTCGGCGGAGGGCCGACGCCAGAGGCGCATTTCAACAGGGCGATGTTCGCGTCAGAACGGGCTTTGCAGGCCCGGCTGTGCGCCTTGCTCCAGCGCGAATACCACTGCTTCCAGCTCTCCAAGAATTGAGGGTCGATTTCCACTGCTTTCTCCATTGCGAAGCGACATGCTTCAGACGGGAATTTCGCGCATGTGCCTGCGGTGCGCCACTGTCAAAGTTGATAGGGGGAATCGCGCAAGCGGAGGGAAAATAGGGCTTTCGACTTACACGCGCCGGCGGCGTGCGGGAGCAGCGTGGCTGCATGTGCACGCTCGAAGACCTCCGGCCCATGCTGCTCGACGAACGGCCGCTTGACCTCGACGAACCCGGATGGATCTACGAGCTGAAGATGGACGGCTACCGCGTGCTGGCCGAGTTTAATGGCGCGGTGCAGCTGCGCACCCGCAACGGCAACGACGCCACGACCTGGTTTCCCGAGGTCGCGCACGGTCTGGCCCATTTGAAGAAGGGCCATTGCGTCGTGGATGGCGAGGTGTGCGTGCTCGACGAGATCGGGCGCAGCGACTTCAACCAGCTGCAGGACCGGGCACGCCGGCGTGGGCGGCATCCCGGGGCCCCCGCCGTCGTCTACTGCATCTTCGACCTGCTGGTGCACCGCGGCGTGGACATCACGCCGCAGCCGCTGCTCAAGCGCAAGGCCGCACTGGCCAGGCTCCTCAAGAAGCCGCCGCCCTCGATCATGTACGTCGGCCATTTCGAGAGCGGAGCTGCTCAGCTGTTCAAGGAAGCAGTGATCCCGCTGAAGCTCGAAGGGCTCGTGGCGAAACGCGCCGACAGTGTGTATCGACCTGGCGTCCGCTCAAGCGATTGGGTGAAGGTGAAGCGGAAGGGCGCAGTACCGGCTGAGCGGTTCAAGCGCTAACCTTTGCCAGCTGTTCCGACACGGGCCTTTGCAGCGGCGACTCTGAACTGGCAGAAAGGGCGCTAACGCTCCAGCCCGGCTGTCGCATCTCGGCCTGCGCAACAGCTACGATTGACGTCAATTCGAGGAGCCGGGATGAAAGAAAAGTCGGGGGCAGCGAGCTTTTGGATTCATGCACTTCAACTTGCGTGCTGGTTCATGGGCATCGTAGGAGTTATCAGTTTGATGTGGGCGGCCTATCCAAAAATCGTCGTGCCTTGGCTCGTCCAATCGATGCCATCCGATGGGCAAAATACAAGCGCGACAGCCGCGACCTACGGGCTTTCCGGCGATATGTTCGGAGGCCTGAACACACTTTTTGCGGGCCTTGCCTTTGCCTTCGTCGCACTTGCCGCATATTTTCAGCGGCAGACGATGCAATCGCAGAAAGAAGAGTTGGAGGCTGCCAAAGCGCAGGGAGCGCTGCAAGCATTTGAGCCGCTCTTCTTTCAATTAATCGAACTCTTTAGAGACCTACGTCAGGACGTTCATGTGTCGGCGATGGATACAACTTTTCAGGCAGGATGCGATGGCCTTCTCGTGAGCCCAGACGTTGAACAGTACATCCGGCGTATAGCTCAAGAGGCCAATCTCAAGTTCGTTCGCGGCGAAGGAACTGTGCAAGCAAAGGCTGAGGCATTGGCTTTGATCAAGCAAAGCTATGAAGAACTGCACCAGCGCAACGAGGGAGCACTCGGGCCGATGTTTCGCACCCTTTACCATGCAATTCGCTTGATCGCCGACTCAAGTCTTCCCGCAGGAACTCAAGTGCGCTACGCGAACATCGTCCGCGGCCTTCTTGGTGGTGAGTTCTTGATGTTGCTGATGTTGAATAGCCTCAGTTTGCCCGGAGCCGGCATGAAGCCGTTCGTGGAGCATTTTGGTTTACTGAAACACATCCGCCGTGATGCCCGCGACGGATCTGATCTCTTTGTCGCGTCGTTCTACGAACCAAGTGCGCTGGTCAGCTACGACGAGCGAAAGGTTCTGTGGGGCCCCGGAGGACCACCTCCGCTGCCGGCTTGATAAATTCAGCCGACGGCGTTCAACCACCAGCTGCTGCTTTTTCAGCAGGTTGAGCCTCCGCGAGGCCAAAGCGCTCGCGGATGCGCGGAAGTGCGCTGATGTCGGCTTCCTCCATCCTGTACTCAACGCCAATGTCCTTGACCCGCTGCGCAAGGTTCATGGCGATGCCCTCGATGAACTCGTGCTCTTCCTCAACCAACAAACGGGCCTTTAGCCAAAGCTCATCGTTGATCGCCTGAATGAGCGAGTCGCTGCCCCTCTCGTCGTCAAGCCGGCCGTGGCGCAGGCTCAGCAGAAGCTGCATTTGCTCGCGGGCTTTCCCGAAATCAGAGGCGCCGCCTTTCTGCAAATAGTCGGCCGCCTTCTCTGCGTCGACCCGCCCAGTGCCTTGTCTTAGCGACTCGGCAAAGACCCCAGCGAACAGCACCTGCACCCGGCGCTCGGCATAGTCAGCAATGCTCTCGACGGTCGGCAGGTTCGCGTTCAGAAAGATGCCGGCAGTGCCCGAATAGCTTTCGCCGGAGGGGTCGCTGAAGGTCACAGCGAAACCATCGGAGCGGAACCCCAAAACTCGGCCGGCGATGTAGTGGCCGGCCTCGTGCTTTGCGACTCTAAGTACCGAAGGGAATGCCTGTAAATTGAGGGGGCCGGAGTAGTGTCGCTTGAACAAAGAGGGGCTGATCACGGTGGAGACGAACCTTCAGCAATAAGTCAGAAGTGGTGGGCTATAGGGGCTCATTGTGCGAGCGGGCGAACTGTCGCATCGGCTGTCGGCGCCGTTGCTCATTTTCGGGTCCGCGAAGTGGCGTCCGCGAAACTGGTAAAGCCCTGACCGTTGAGGGCATCGAGTTCAGGGCAAGGCCAGCAAGGCGGCTGCCGGCGCTGCTCGACGGCGCAGCTTGATCCTCAAAAAAATGAAACCCCCCTCGAGGCAAGCCAAGAAGGGGGTTTGCGGGGAGGACGGGATTCGAACCCGTGGGAGGCGTAAGCCTCCGGCGGCTTATCAGGCCGCTGCCATAAACCACTCGCGCCACCTCTGGGATTCTGACCTTCCAGAGGATGCGCATCGTCAATGTATCAGTTGGAGGGCAAAGGTGTTGAGCTGCGGCGCCGTTCAATCGGTTGGAGGTCGGCCGCGCCACGAGCTTGAGGGATGAGAGGCGCGAGTAGAATTGCCCTTCGCCCTTCGCTAGAGTTGGTGGCGAAGAGCTGGCAAGCGGCCTAAGTCATTGATTTTGCTGGGGATTGTTCCCCCTTACAAGGCGTAGGTCGGGGGTTCGAGCCCCTCAGCACCCACCACCCACCCGATGCAAAGGCGAACACTGGTTCGCCTTTTTTATTGCCGTTCGACAGTAGTCGCTAAAGAGTGTTCAAGCATGTTTGATTTTTTCCGCAGGTACAACAAGATCGTCCTGATTTTCTTGTTCTTGCTGATCATTCCCTCGTTCGTCCTTTTTGGCGTGGAGCGCTACCAGGGCTCCGGCGAAGAGAAAGTTGGACGGGTAGACGGCAACAACATCACCAAGCCAGAGTGGGATGCGCAGCATCGCATCGAAACCGACCGCATCCGGCAGCAGTCGCCCAATGTCGATGCGGCGCTGCTCGAATCCGACGTGATGCGCTATGCCACGCTGGAGCGCATGGTGCGCGACCGCGTGCTGGCAGCGGCGGCGGCCAAGTCGAATGTCACGGTTTCCGAAGAGCGGTTGTCGCGGATCTTCGCGCAGGATGCGGGACTTGCCGCCTTCCGTACGCCGGACGGCAAGTTCGACCGCGAGACCTTCCAGCGCGTGACGGGCCGCACCCCCGAGCAGTACGAGGCTGCAATGCGCGCCGACCTGGCAACGCAGCAGGTGCTGCTGGGGATCTCGGGCACGGCGTTCACGCCGCCTGCGCTGGCCGCGGCCACGATCAACGCCTTCTATGACCGCCGTGAGATCCAGGTCGCCCGCTTCACGCCCGAAAGCTTCGCCTCGAAGGTGACGGTGAGCGATGCCGATGTGGAGGCTTACTACAAGGCACACACGGCGCAGTTCCAGGCGCCCGAGCAGGCCAACATCGAATACCTCGTGCTCGACCTGGAAGCAGCCAAGAAGAACGTCACGGTCAACGAGTCCGATCTCAAGACCTACTACGAACAGAACACGGCCCGGTTCGGCACCAAGGAAGAGCGCCGCGCGAGCCACATCCTGATCACCGCGCCGGCAAGCGCGCCGGCGGCCGACCGCGCCAAGGCGAAGGCCAAGGCGGAGCAGTTGCTGGCCGAGGTGAAGAAGGCGCCCGCCACCTTTGCCGATGTCGCACGCAAGAATTCGCAAGACCCCGGGTCGGCGGAGAAGGGCGGCGACCTGGATTTCGTGACGCGCGGCGCAATGGTCAAGCCGTTCGAAGACGCGATGTTCGCGCTCAAGAAGGGCGAGATCAGCGACGTGGTCGAAACCGAGTTCGGCTATCACATCATTCGCCTGGCCGACATCAAGCCGGCCGTGGTGCCGCCCTTCGAACAGGTGCGAGCCACCATCGAGAACGAAGTTCGTGCGCAGCAGGCCACGCAGGAGTTCGCCAAGGCCGCGGAGGCTTTCACCGACGCGGTCTACCAGCAGCCGGACAGCCTCAAACCGGCGGCCGACAAGCTGAAACTCACGATCCAGACGGCAAGCAACGTCGCACGTACGCCGGCGCCGGGCACCACCGGTGTACTGGCAAACCGCAATTTCCTCAATGCGCTGTTCGCGGCCGATTCGCTGGAGCGCAAGCAGAACACCGAGGCGATCGAGGTTGGTTCCAACCAGCTTGCAGCAGGCCGTGTGGCGCAATACACGCCCGCGCACCCGGTGCCGCTGGCCGAGGTCAAGGACAAGATCCGCGCGCAGCTGGTCACCGAGCGCGCCGCGGTCATGGCCAAGTCGGAGGGTGAAGCCAAGCTGGCGGCCTGGACGACCAAGGCCGACGGCGCAACGTTCGGTGCGCCGGTGACCGTGTCGCGCCGCGAATCGCAGAATCTGCCCATTTCGGTCATCGACGCAGCGCTGCGCGCCGATGCCTCCAAGTTGCCCGCCCTGGTGGGCGTGGACCTGGGCACTCAGGGTTATGCAGTGGTGCGCGTCACCAAGCTCGTGCCGCGCACGCCCTCGGCGCCGGAGCAGGCACAGCAGGAGAACGCACAGGTCGGCCAGTCGATCACGGCTGCCGAAGAGCTCGCGTATTACAACCTGCTGAAGGAACGGTTCAAGGCCGAGATCCTGGTGCCGAAGCCGGCGGATACGCTGCCCACGGCGGCCCGGTGATGCCGAGAGCGGTGTCGCGTTCGGGTCGCTGACCCGGCGCGCCGTCGCACGTGGGACAAGCGCGCCATGCGCTTGTTGCCAGAATTGCCCGCATGGGAACCCTCTATCTCGTGCGCCATGGCCAAGCCAGCTTCGGCGCCGCCGACTACGACAACCTGAGCGAGCTCGGGCACAGGCAGTCGGTGCGCTTGGGCGAATACTGGCGTGAACGCGGCATGCATTTCGATGCCGTGATTACCGGCACGCTGAAGCGCCATCGCCAGACCTGGGAGGGAATTGCCAAGGGGCTTGGCCTCGCGCGCGATGACGTTCTTCCATGGCCCGGCCTCAACGAGTACGACAGCGAAGCGCTCATCGCCACCATTCACGAAGGCAAGCTGGAGAAACCGGATTCGCCCGAGATGTACCGGCACCACTTCCGCCTCTTGCGCGATGGGCTCGCCGGGTGGATGCAGGGCAGGACCCAGCCTGCCGGCATGCCGAGCTACGTCGACTTTCTGGCAGGCGTGACGACCGCGCTCGACCATGTGCGCGACCGGCACCACGGCGCCAAAGTGCTGGTGGTGTCCAGCGGCGGCCCAATCAGCACGGCGGTTGGCCACGTGCTGGGCACGAGTCCCGAGACCACGATCGAGCTCAATCTCCGCATCCGCAACACGGCGGTGACCGAGTTCGCTTTCACGCCCAAGCGCCATATGCTGGTGACTTACAACACGCTTCCGCACCTGGATGGCGCCCCCTATGAGGGCTGGGTGACCTACGCCTGAGGGCGCCTGCGCAGAGCGGAAGGGCGCCGCTTCAAGCCTGCCAGACGCCGTAGCCCTTGCTGCGCAGCGCAATGCCGAGTTCGACCTCCATCGAGCGCGCGTCCTCGTAGCTCAAGGGGTTGTAGCGTTCGTAGAGAGCCGGCAGCAGCCGCACGCCGAACTCCTGCACGAAGCTGTTGGCCTGGATTCCGGCCTTGTGCTTGTCGAAACGGATGTCGGGATCGAGTCCGGTCATGCCGACGTAGACAAAGGGCTTGCCGAGCTCGTAGCCGGGGTTGGCGCGCCGGAAGCGGCCGTGGTTCCAGACGCGATCGTCGAGTTCGACCACGTAGACGTGATGCTTGGCCCTTGGCTTGCGCGGCATCGGTCCGCAATGGCTTGCGGTGTCAGCTCTTGCGCTTGATCAGCCCGTAGAGGACCAGCAGCACGATCGCGCCGAGCACCGAAGCGATAAAGCCTGCACCTTGCCCCGCCGTGTACCAGCCGAGGGCCTGGCCGACATAGGTCACGATTAACGACCCCGCAATACCGATCAGCGTCGTCACGATGAAGCCCGCGGAATCGTCGCCCGGCTTGACGGCGCGTGCCACGAGACCCACGATGAACCCGATCAGAATAGTCCAGACGATGCTCATGAAAAATCCTTTGGCGGTGAGATGAATGCGCGAAGAGAGCCTGCGCCGTCGGTGCAGGCGGCGTTCATGATAGCGGAGCAACGCGGGTGCGAGTGCGGACAAGACCCGCCGAACCCGCGCCGGAATTTCGGTGCAGCCGGCCATGCCGCGCATGCTGCAGCGTCCTACAGCCGGCCGCACTGCCCGGGGCTATACCGGAGCCATGCTCGAGAAATTGCCTGAAGTCATCGGACACGCGCTGCACGGCATGCGCGCGGGGCTGGACAAGATCGTGTTCAACACGCTGGGCATGCGCGAGGGTATGGCATCGATCGCACTCACCAGCGTGGCCTTCGCGGACCACGCGCCATTGCCGCCGCGCTACACGGCCGATGGAGAGGGCCTTTCGCCGCCGCTGCAGTGGGCCGAGGTCCCGGCCGAAGCAACCTCGATGGTGCTGCTGGTCGAGGACGCCGATTCGCCCACGCCGAATCCGCTCGTCCATGCGATCGTGGTGGGACTGCGGCCGAGCGACGGCAAGCTGGACGAGGCGGCCATTCCAAGCCGGGACAACGAAGGCGCCGCGGGCTTGCACGTTGGGCGCAACTCCGGGTTCCAGGCAGCGTGGATGCCGCCCGATCCACCGCCGGGGCACGGTCCGCACCGCTACGCATTCCAGATTTTTGCGCTGGGCGGCGCACCGCTCTTCTCCTCCGCGCCGGGGCGCGACGAGCTTGTCAACGCGTTGCGCGAGCATGCCATTGCCAGCGGCCTGCTGATCGGGACCTGGGAAAGGCCGGACGGGTCGATCAAGATCGAGGAGGCCGCCCCGGCGGGGCCGCTTGCAGCCGGCTGAGAAGAATTTTCGATAACTGAGGCGGGCCGGGGTGGCGAAAACCACGGTTTTTACCGCTACAATTGCGGGCTCTGCGGTGGCTGTAGCTCAGCTGGTAGAGTCCCAGATTGTGATTCTGGTCGTCGTGGGTTCGAGTCCCATCAGCCACCCCAAAATACCTCCCGACTGCTATTGCGCAATAGCATTCCGGGAAACCACCACGCCGGGCTTGCCCCGGCGTTGTCATATCCGGCTGCGGCTCCTACGGCATGCTTCTGTCGGCAAGCGCTCCTTCCCTTTGCTCGATAAAAGCCATAACACCGGTACCTCGGCTTGTGCACTGCCGCATTCCCGATGCTGTCACCTTTTTTTCTCGTGTCTGCTGGCTTGTTTTAAATTGGAATTGAATTAAAATCCGCCCGTTTCCAATTTTCAGGAGTCCAGAATGGCTTCGACCCTTGCCGATATCAATTCTCAGATCAAGAAGTACGACGAGCAGATTGCGCAATTGCGCAAGCAGGCCGAAGACCTTCGCAACCAAGAGCGCGCTGGCGTCATTGAGGATGTGCGCAGAAAGATCGCCGAATACGGTTTGACGGCTTCTGACCTGAAACTCAGCGGACGCGGTGCGTCGATCAAGCGCAGCGTAGGGGCTCCTGCAACCAAGGCAGCCGCCAAATACCGCGGTCCGACCGGCGAAACCTGGTCCGGCGGCCGTGGCCGCAAGCCACGGTGGGTGACCGAAGCATTGGCTGCCGGCAAGTCTCTGTCCGAATTCGAGATCAAGTAAGCGACGGCCAGGCCGCCGCCAGAAAAAAAGCCCGCGTCCGCGGGCTTTTTTATTGGTCACACGGTTCGCGAGGTGTGTTCAGTTCACCATCACCAGTTTTCCTTTGACGCCGCGCGAGCCCATGTGGGCGTACGCCGCTTTCAATTGGGCCATCGGCATGGTGCTGTCGATGACGGGCTTGATCTTTCCCTGGCCGTACCACTGCGCCAATTCGGCCATCATTTGTGCATTGGCCTTGGGTTCGCGCTTGGCGAAATCGCCCCAGAACACCCCGACCAGCGAAGCGCCTTTCAGCAGCGTCAGATTCAATGGCAGCGATGGAATCGGGCCCGAGGCAAAGCCGACGACCAAATAACGTCCGCGCCATCCGATGGAGCGAAATGCCGGCTCCGCGAAATCGCCGCCCACCGGGTCGTAAATGACGTCAGGGCCCTTTCCGTCGGTCGCCGCCTTGATCGCGTCGCGAAAGCCGCCTGGCAGTGCGTGCGTGGTGTAGTTGATCGTGGCGTCGGCGCCAATGGAGCGGCAGAGTTCGCATTTTTCATCGGTGGATGCTGCCGCTATTACCTTGGCACCCGCTGCCTTTGCAATCTGGATCGCCGCCGTGCCCACGCCGCCCGCGGCGCCGAGCACGAGCACGGTTTCCCCGGCCTTCAATTGCGCGCGGTCCATCAATGCGTGCCAGGACGTGGCGTAAATCATGATGAATGCCGCCGCATCGACGTGGCCGAACCCTTCAGGCAGCGGCATGCACTGCGCGGCGGGCGCGAGGGTGTGGGTTGCGAAACCGCCCGTGCCCGAGAGGCATGCCACGTTCTGCCCGACCTTCAGATGCGTGACACCTTCGCCCACCGCCTGGATGACGCCGGCATATTCGGATCCGGGGACGAAAGGCAGCGGCGGCTTGATCTGGTATTTGTTCTGGACGATCAGCAGATCGGGAAAGTTGAGGCTCGCCGCCTTGATTTCGATGAGCACCTGGCCCGGACCCGGCGCGGGCGTCGGCAGTTCCTTCCAGGTCAGCGCATCGACGCCGGTGGGGTTTTCGCAAAGCCATGCGTGCATGCTCGGGTCTCCTTTGAATCAGTCGAATGTGGCCAATGAATGCGAGGCGATGATAGGGGGCGCGGCAGTGCGCCCTTGTCCCTGCTGCGACGCACCCGGCGCCTACAATCCGGGGCACCGAAAAGCACCATGAAGATACTTATTTCCAATGACGATGGCTTTCAGGCACCGGGCATCGTCGCATTGCACGACGCTCTGAAAGACATCGCCGATGTCGAGGTGGTTGCACCCGAGCACAACAACAGCGCCAAGTCGAATGCACTCACTCTGGCGGCGCCTCTCTATGTGCACAAGGCGCACAACGGTTTTCGCTATGTGACAGGCACACCGGCCGACTGCGTGCACATCGCGCTCAAGGGCCTGCTCGACTACCGACCCGACCTGGTGGTGTCCGGCATCAACAACGGCGCCAACATGGGCGACGACACCATCTATTCGGGCACTGTCGGCGCGGCAATGGAGGCCTATCTGTTCGGCATTCCCGCCATCGCCTTCTCGCAGATCGAGAAGGGCTGGGCGCATGTCGATGCGGCTGCGCAGGTGGCGCGGCGGCTGGTGCAGCAGATCGAGCGCGAGCGCATGCTGGACGGCGGCGCTTTCCTGCTGAACGTGAATGTGCCGAACCGGCCCTTCCCGGAACTCAAGCCGATGAAGGTGTGTCGGCTAGGCCGCCGCCATGCGGCCGAAAAAGTCATCACGCAGGAAAGCCCGCGCGGAGAGACGATGTACTGGATCGCAGGCGCCGGTAGCGCCAAGGACAGCGGCGAGGGCACCGACTTCCATGCCACCGCAGCCGGCCACATCGCATTGACACCGCTGCAGATCGACCTGACCGATCATGCCAACCTGGGGCAATGGCGCGAGACGGTTGCCCGTCTGGGCAACTGACATGGCCACGCAACGGCCTGGATTCCCGGTTCGCCTCACACCCACCGCTTCAGCCGCCACCCGGGGGCGGCTGCCCGCCGTTCCGGCCAAGCCGTTGGTGCCGACCACGCCTTCGATGGCGTCCGATGCGGTGCGCGCGCGCATGGTGCAGAAACTTGCCGCCCAGGGCATCAGCGATTCGCGCGTGCTGCGTGCAATGGGCGCCGTGGAGCGGCATCGCTTCGTCGACAGCGCGCTGGTCAACCAGGCTTACGAGGACACGAGTCTGCCCATCGGGCTGGGCCAGACGATCTCCAAGCCGAGCGTGGTGGCCCGGATGATCGAACTGCTGCTGGGCGCGCCGGCACTCGCTGGCAAGCCGCAGGAGCGCCTGGGCCGCGTGCTGGAAATCGGCACCGGCTGCGGCTACCAGGCGGCGGTGCTGAACCATGTGGCCACGGAGGTCTACAGCATCGAGCGCCTGCGCGGCCTGCACGAGCGCGCGCGCGCCAACCTGCGGCACTTCCGGTTGGCAACGGTACACCTAATGCTGGGTGACGGCATGGTCGGCTATGCCAAGGGCGCGCCCTACGCGGGCATCATCGCTGCAGCGGGTGGCGAAGCCGTTCCGCAGGCCTGGACAGAACAACTCGCGGTGGGCGGACGCATCGTCGCGCCCACGCAATCGGCAGGGGGCGGACAGGCCCTCGTCGTCATCGATAAAACCGCCCGTGGACTCGAGCGCCGCATTCTTGAGGCGGTTCACTTTGTCCCCCTAAAATCGGGCATCGCTTGAAGGAACAACAAATGCAGGGTTTTGGCAATCGGAGTTGGTGCGCTGGTGTCACGTTGGCCGTTGTGCTCGTGATCGCAGGCTGCGCCGCACCGCGAGGGCCGGCACCGGTCGAAGACCGCGGCACCATGACGCGTGCGCCGAATGCGGCACCCGGAGGCCCGCTCATCACCACCGATGCCTCGGGCAAGCCGCTTCCGGGCATTGAAAACTATGGCAAGCCGGGCTACTACGCCGTGCGTCCCGGCGACACGATCCGCCGCATCGGAATCGAAACCGGGCAAAGCTGGCAGAACATCGTTCGCTGGAACAATCTCGAGAATCCCGACCTGATCGAGGTCGGCCAGGTGTTGCGCGTGGTCCCGCCCGTGGGCCCCGCCAGCGGTGCCACGTCCCTTGCGGCCGCGCCTGCACCGACGACCGAAGGGGTGGTCACCAAGCCCGTGGCGCCGCCGTCGGCCGTGGTGCCCACGACGCCCGCGAGCGCAGCGTCCGGCAAGCCGCCGGTCACCGCTTCGCCGTCGGCGCCCGCCGCAAACTCGGCCGACGAAGACCTCGGCTGGATCTGGCCAGCACATGGCACGCTCATCGCGGGCTTCGACGATGCCAAGAACAAGGGCTTCGATATCGGCGGCAAGGCGGGCGATGCGGTGCTGGCCGCGGCCGATGGACGCGTGGTCTATGCGGGAGCGGGCCTGCGGGGCTATGGCAACCTGATCATCCTGAAGCACAACAACACCTATCTCACGGCCTATGCGCACAACCAGACGCTGCTCGTGAAGGAAGACCAGTCGGTTCAAAAGGGCCAGAAGATCGCCGAAATGGGCAACAGCGACGCGGACCGCGTGAAGCTGCATTTCGAAATCCGCCGCCAGGGCAAGCCGGTGGATCCTGCGCGCTACCTGCCAAGCCGGTGATGCCATGGCCGCCTCTCGCCTCCGTCGCACGCTGGATGTGCGCCGGTCGGCGGGCCGGGGCGGCACCGTAGAGAAATCCAGTGAAGATGCAGCGTCGACGCAGGCGGCGCTTGCTGCGGACGTCGATCCGGCCGCCGAACCGGCGCTCGGCGGTGAGGGCGCGGATGCCCTGACGATCTACCTGCGCCAGGTGCGGCGGACCGAACTCTTCACGCCCGAAGAAGAATACCGGGCCGCATGCGCCGCTCGCGCGGGCAGTTTCGAGGCGCGGCAATCGATGATCGAACACAACCTCAGGCTGGTTGTGAACATCGCCAAGGCCTATCTGGGCCGTGGCGTTCCGCTTCCCGATCTCATCGAGGAAGGCAATCTCGGCCTGATGCACGCCATCACCAAGTTCGAGCCCGAACGCGGGTTCCGCTTTTCCACCTATGCCACCTGGTGGATTCGCCAGTCGGTCGAGCGCGCGGTGATGACCCAGTCACGCGCCATCCGCCTGCCCGTGCACGTGGTACGCGAGCTGCAGCAGGTGCTGCGCGCCCGCCGAACGCTCGAAGGCGACGCGGAGTTCGTGGCGCAGCGGCCTGACGGCGTTCGCGTGGAAGACATCGCGGCGCTGCTGGGCCGTGAGGTGCAAGAAGTCGCGGAGCTGCTGGCGCTTTCAGAGGCGCCGCGTTCGCTGGACGCAGGCGACGCCCGCGGCGAGGAGGGCTTCACGCTGGCCGACACCGTGGCTTCCGACGATGAGCAAGGCGATCCCACCGACGTCACGCACACGCACGAAGTCGCGCGCTTGCTCGATCGATGGGTCGACGGCCTGGATGCGCGCGAGCGCGAGGTGCTGGAAGGCCGCTACGGCCTGCACGACCGCGAGCCCGAAACGCTGGAGGTGCTGAGCATTCGCCTCGGCCTGACGCGCGAGCGCGTGCGCCAGATCCAGAACGAGGCGCTGGCCAAGATGCGGCGCCAGCTGGTCCGCTCGGGCGTGGGACGCGACGCTCTGTTCTAGCCGGTGCCGCCGCCGCGGTGGAGGTGCCCCGGGCTGAGACAATCGAGGGATGACGGAATCCATCGAAGAAAAGAAAGTCCCCGCGAAAACTCCGGCGACAGCGGCGGGCGAATGGCTCAAGGTCGAGTCGCTCGACCTTGACGCGCAAGGCGTGGCGCACAACGCCGAAGGCATGGTCGTGTTCATCGAGGGCGCCCTGCCTTTCGAGGAAGTGCAGTTCAACGTTCATCGCCGCAAGAACAACTGGGAGCAGGGCACGGTCACGGCCATCGGGCGCGAATCGTCTCAGCGGGTGCGCCCCGGCTGCCCGCATTTCGGCCTCCACACTGGCGCGTGCGGCGGCTGCAAGATGCAGCACCTGGATGCGGCTGCGCAGGTGGCGGTGAAGCAGCGCGCGCTGGAAGACAACCTCTGGCATCTCGGCAAGGTGCGGCCGGAAAGCGTCTTGCGGCCCCTCGAGGGGCCGGCATGGCACTACCGCTACCGCGCCCGGCTCTCCGTGCGTCATGTGGTCAAGAAGGGCACGGTGCTGATCGGCTTCCACGAACGCAAGAGCCGCTATCTCGCCGACATGCAGGTCTGCCCGGTGCTACCGAAACAGGTCAGCGACATGCTGATGCCGCTGCGCGCGCTGATCGGCTCGCTGGATGCGCGGGAGACCTGTCCTCAGATCGAACTCGCTTGCGGCGACACGCCCGGCAAGACCTCGCTCGGCACCATTGCGCTGGTGCTCCGGCACCTGGAGCCGCTCTCCAATGCGGACATCGGCCGGCTGAAGGCTTTTGCGGCGCAAAACACAGGCGTCCAATGGTGGTTGCAGGCCAAGGGGCCCGAAACCGTGAAGCTGTTGGAAGAGGGCGGTGCACCGCTGTCGTACGAACTGCCCGAGTTCGGCGTCACCATGCCATTCAAGCCGACCGACTTCACCCAGGTCAACCCGCACATCAACCGTGCCTTGGTGGGCAAGGCGCTGCGCCTGCTCGACGTGCGTTCCGACGAGCGGGTGATCGACTGGTTCTGCGGGCTCGGCAATTTCACCCTGCCGCTTGCGAGCCGTGCGCGCGAGGTGCTGGGCATCGAAGGCAGCGACACCCTGGTGGCACGCGCGGGCGACAACTACAAGAAGAACCAGCCTGCCACTTCCGCCCGGCGGGCACTTTCGCCGGCTCGGTTCGTGGCTCGCAACCTCTTCGAAATGACGCCGGCCATGCTGGTGGCCGACGGCAGCGCCGACAAGTGGCTGGTCGACCCGCCGCGCGAGGGAGCCTTCGCGCTGGCCAAGGCCATGGCCGACCTGCACCTGCAGCCCGAATTGCGGACCGGCGGCTGGACGCCGCCGAAGCGCATCGTGTATGTGAGCTGCAATCCGTCCACTCTGGCGCGGGATGCCGGCCTGCTGGTGCATCAGGCAGGTTACCGCTGCACTTTTGCGGGGGTGATCAACATGTTCCCGCACACTGCCCACGTCGAGTCGATTGCGGTGTTCGACTTGGCATGAAAAAAGGGCCCCGCGGGGCCCTTTTTCGTTGGCGCAAGCGGCGCCTTGCTCACTCGTTCAGTCGCGTTCGCCGCCGGCGATGCCGAGCAGGGCCAGCAAGCTCTGGAACACATTGAACAGGTCCAGGTAGAGCGCGAGCGTGGCGCTGATGTAGTTGGTCTCGCCGCCGTCCATGATCTGCTTCAGGTCATAAAGCATGAAGGCCGAGAAGATGCCGATGGCAGCCACAGAGATGGCCATCATGCCGGCGCTCGAACCGACGAAGACGTTGATGATGGCGCCTACCATCAGCACCAGCGCGCCGACGAAGAGCCACTTGCCCATGCCGGACAGGTCTCGCTTGATCACCGTGGCCAGCGAAGCCATCACGAAGAACACGCCGGCGGTGCCGCCGAATGCGGTCATGACGAGTTCGGGGCCGTTCTTGAAGCCCAGCACCATCGCGATCAGTCGCGACAGCATGAGGCCCATGAAGAAGGTGAAGGCCAGCAGCACCGGCACGCCGGCGGCCGAGTTCTTGGTCTTCTCGATCGCGAACATGAAGCCGAAGGCGCCGCCGAGGAAAACCATGAGGCCCAGGCCGCCCGTGAGCGAGCGGGTGATGCCGGTGCTCACGCCGATCCAGGCGCCCAGCACGGTGGGGAGCATGCTCAAGGCCAGCAGCCAGTAGGTGTTGCGCAGCACGCGTTGGCGTTCAGCCTGCGGCAGCACCTGACCGTAGCCGGTGGAAGTGTCGAGGGTTGTCACGCGGTCGTTCATGGACGTAGCTCCTAGGGTTGCTGCAATGACGCAGTTGGGCGCATTCTAGGGGGCTGTAAGAGGGGGCTGCGAAAAGACCGTATGGACGATGGTCCTAAGTCCCGCCGGGCGTCAAGGCGGCGTTGGCCGTTATGCTGTCGGGTTTTACGAACTGCTTTCAACATGAAGACCAAGTCTTTCCTCGAACTGGCCGACGTCAAGGCCATTGCCGCCGCAGCCGAAGCCGAAGCCCTCAAGAACAGCTGGGCAGTGACCATCGCGATTTCCGACGACGCCGGCAACCTGCTCTGGCTCCAGCGCCTGGACGGTGCCGCGGCACTGTCCTCGCATATCGCGCCCGCCAAGGCCCACACGGCCGCAATGGGCCGCCGCGAGAGCAAGGTCTACGAAGACATCATCAACGGCGGCCGGACCGCATTTCTCACCGCGCCCGCGGTGCAGGGCCTGCTGGAAGGCGGCGTGCCGATCGTCAAGGACGGCCAGGTGATCGGCGCCGTCGGGGTGAGCGGCGTCAAGTCGAACGAAGACGCCCAGATTGCCAAGGCAGGCATTGCCGCGCTCGGCCTCTGAGAACCGGCGCCCAAAGCAAAACGCCGACCAAAGGTCGGCGTTTTTGTTTGAGTGCTCAGCGTGAAAAAAAGCTTGGCTAGTCGGCGAACCGTTGGCTAGCAAAAAACGACCCTCGGAGATGAAATCTCCTCAAGTCGCCCCACGATGAAACTTGCGCGAAGGGCGGGCTGATTTGGTTTACTTAGTCAGGATCAGCTTGCCGAGTTTGGTGGCCTGAAGGCGATAGAGGGAACCGTTGTGCATGATGCCTACCGTCTTGCTTCCCTTGAGAAGCTCCGTGCTTTCCACCAGGGGCGCCGGACGGGCGGCCTGGATCGATGCATGTCCGCCACCCGATTGATCGAGCGAAGGATGGCTCAGAACAGAAAAGGCGTTGGGCTTGGCTTGCATTTGAGATTCCCTTATCGAAGCGATGAGTGAATGATAATGATTCGCAATAAAAAGTCAATCGCGATGATCAACTTTTTTGTGCATCGCAGCGTTACTTTGCGTCGGGCTCGGTGATGAAGCCGATCTTGCGGACGCCGGCTTCCCGCGCTTGGGACATGGCCTTGGCTACGCGCTCGTAGCGCACGGCCTTGTCGCCGCGGATGTGCATCTCTGGCTGCGGGTCCTTGGCGGCCTCGGCGGCCAGGCGGGCGGGCAGCTCGCCGTCCTCTATCTTCTGTTCGTTCCAGTAGTAGCTGCCATCAGCCGTGATGCTGAACAGGATGTTCTGCGGCTTGGCCTGTTCGGGCTCGCTGGTGGCGCGGGGCAGGTCGATGTTGACTGCGTGCTTCATCACCGGCACGGTGATGATGAAGATGATCAGGAGCACAAGCATGACGTCGACCAGCGGCGTCATGTTGATCTCGTTCATCACCTCATCGGGTTCGTCCTGGGTACCGAAGGCCATGATTCTCAGCCTTTCTTGAGCGGAACCACGATGGCGTCGCCGCTGCCGCTTTGCACGCGCGCGCCGGTCACGAAGTAGGCATGCAGGTCATGCGCAAAGCTGTTGAGCTTGGTCAGCACGAACTTGTTTCCGCGCACCAGCGCGTTGTAGCCCAGCACCGCCGGAATGGCCACTGCGAGGCCCAGCGCCGTCATGATCAGCGCTTCGCCGATCGGGCCCGCCACCTTGTCGATGGTGGCCTGACCGGCCGTGCTGATGCTCATGAGCGCGTGGTAGATGCCCCAGACCGTGCCGAAGAGGCCGATGAAAGGGGCCGTCGAGCCGACCGACGCCAGGACGGCCAGGCCGGTTTGCAGGCGGGCGGTGAATGCGTCGATGCCGTTGCGCAGCGCGCGCGTGATCCAGTCGCTCACGTCCAGCGCGTCGTGCAAGTGGGCCTTGGTGTTGCGATGGTGCGCAGCCGCTTCACGGCCTTCGAGGGCGAGCGCGCGGAACGGGTTGCTGTCGTCCTTGCCCAGCTTGTTGAGGGCGGTCGCGAAGTCTTCGCTGTGCCAGAAGTCCTGCGAGTGCTTGGCAAGGCGCTTGTAGCGGATGACGTCGAGGGCCTTGATGATGATCACGATCCACGACATAAGCGACATGCCGATCAACAGCACCGCGACGGCCTTGGTGACGAAGTCGCCCTGGTTCCAGACGTTCATCAAGCCGAATTGGGAATCCATACGAAGTTGCTCCAGAGAAAATTAGTTCAGTTTGAATGAGAAGGGCGCTCGCAGCAGGTAGGTGGTCTGCGCGTTGCCTCCTGTTTGCCTGAATGGGGTGACCTGTGCGGTCCGGGCGGCGCTCAGCGCTGCTTCGTCGAGCCGTTCGAATCCGCTGGACTTGAAGAGTTCGACCCGCTTGGCGAAGCCTTCGCTGTCGAAGTAGATCGAGACGACGGTGGTTCCGGACTCACCCAGCCGCTTGCTCATGCTGGGATAGACGAGCCGGGGTTCCCTCACGTAGCGCGTCTGGCCTTCCGTGATCTCGATGGTCCGCGGTGCGGGCGGCGCGGGCGGTGCTGGCGGCGGCGCGGGGGGAGCGGGCGGCGCCGGAGCTTCTGCGACAGGTGCGGGTGCCGGAGGAGGAGGTTCGGGCACGCCCACCGGCGCGGCGGGCGCGGGCGTCGGCTTCGGTTCGCGCACGGCCACCGGCCGCGGCGGGGGCTTGACGGCTTCGGGCTTGCGCTGCGGAGGCGGCGGGGGAGGTGGCGGCGGCTCTGCCGGCTTGGGCGGCTCCACGAACTGGCTCAGTATTTCAACCGGAATCACCACTTCCGCGGCGCGGCGCAGCAGGCCGCTTTGCAGCGCCCAGAGCGCGGCCGCATGAAACAGGATCACGCCCCCGGCAATGAGTGCATTGCGCGAAAGGCCCAGGACGGAGGGGGGAGGGGCAAAGCGGTCAGACACGATCAACCAATTCGAATGCGGACACGCCGAAACGTGCCCCGATTGCAGCAAAACCGCTACGACTACTGTTTACTTACGAAAGATCCACCAGACCGAGCCTGCAACGAAGATCAGGCTGCCGCCGAGTGCCGAGAAGAGTTCCATGCCTTGCTTTCCGAAATGGAGGTGGCAAGCTGGATCGCACTCGTTCCGGATTCGCGGTTCAATGCGGCGACCGGATGCGAGGCGCTGCACTGCGCGACGATATCCCGCGCACAACCTTCACATTGGCCACATTGGGTGGCTACGCCAAGTTCGAACTGGACTTCGTCGAAAGTCATGCCCGCCCGCACGTGACGTGCGATTTCACGGTCGGAGACTCGGCGGCAGACGCAAACGATCATGGCGGTGAAAGCGGCAGTTGGCTGGCTGGTTTGGGTTCGAGCCGATTATAAATACGAATCTCTCGCATTTTCAATAACTATCCGGAGGGTAGGTCTTCCGTACTGGTTCGAGAAGGTGTTGTTGCACAGCAACAAGCGAATCTCAATGCGAATGATTAAGAACTACGTTCGCACTACACTTCAGCCCGATTTCGGCAAGCCACGCCCGGTGCAAGCATCGATGCCAGCCAGCCATCCATTCAAAACCAGCCGTTTGGGCTTTCTGGGAGGTTATCTTGGCCAATGTCGTCCGCCGGCGCGCTCGTGTGTCGCGCCCCGTGTCTTCTTTTGCTGCTCCTGCAGCGGCCAGTTCGGCTGCCGCCGCTACGCGGGAAGCAGCAATGCTGCCTTTCGGTGCCTTGATGCTGGCCGCGTCGGTCAGTAGCTGGGCGCAGACGCCGCCGGCAACGGTGCAAGGCGGAACGCTGGGCACGATCACGGTGACGGAACAGGCCGAGACGCAGGGCAAGGACCAGGTCCAGACCAAGAAGACCAACATCGGGAAGGGCACCCAGGACATCCGGGACATTCCCCAGTCGATCAACGTCATCACTGAAAAGCTCATAGACGACGTCAAGCTCGACACCCTGCGCGACGCCTTGCACTATTCAGCCGGCATCACCTTCGCCGCGACAGAGAACGGCACCGACCAGGACATCCGGCTGCGCGGGTTTCCGGTTGCCACGGTCGGCGACTTGCTCATCGACGGCATGCGCGATCCTTCGCAATACGACCGCGACACCTTCAACCTCGAGCGGGTCGAGGTATTGCGCGGTTCGGCCTCGATGATCTTTGGACGGGGGTCCACCGGCGGCGTCATCAACCAGGTGACCAAGAAGCCGCTGCTGGCCGACCAGACCGACGTGGAAGCTACCGTCGGCTCGCGCGGCTATTACCGCACGACGGCTGACTTCAACGTGCGCACCGGCGAAGATTCGGCACTGCGCATCAATGGCATGTGGAACAAGGCCGACAACGGCGGCGCCAAGGTCGACAAGTACGGCATTGCACCTTCGTACAGCTGGGGCGTGGGCACGGCCAATGAATTCAGCGTAGGCCTGTTCCACCTGAACGTGGACAACGTTCCGTTGTCGGCGGTTCGATGGGTGGCGACCGGGCGCCAAGGCATCACGGGCTACAACGCAAACGGCGTGCCCACCATCGGCAGCCTCGGAACGATTGCTCCCATCAAGCCGGGCAGCTTCTACGGCACCACGGCCGACAAGCTTCTTGGCCAAGCCACCTACGGCACGGCTTCCTGGCTTCATCGCTTCGATGACGGCGGCGAACTGCGCACGCAGGTGCGCTCCGGCACTTTCGACCGCAACCAGTGGTCCACTGCCGCCGGCGCCAGCACCACCTTCGGCGCGCCGACCACGCTCGCGAACTTCGGCGACTACACCGTACTCACGCGCAGCGGCCTCACGCCGCGCAAGGACGAATACAAGGGCACCTACCTGCAGAGCGACTACAGCAAGGAGCTCAACCTGGGTGGCATGAAGCACCAGCTGCTGGCCGGTATCGATGCCTCCAAGGAGGAAGCGAGCCGCTACCAGAACGATGCCTTCTTCAATAACAGCTTCCGCGGGCGCGCACTGGGTTCGCGTGCCAACACCTTCGTCGGGACGCCGAACGATGGTACGGGACTGGGCGGCACTTTCGTGGAGCCGGTATACCGCGACTCGAGCTCCTATTCCGCCAAGTCGATCGGCGTCTACCTGCAGGACCTGGTCCAGGTCGCGCCAGACTGGAAGATCCTGGGCGGCGTGCGCTACGACCACCTCAGCGGCGACTTCAACCAGTACAACTACTCGAATCCGGCGTGCGTGAGGCCCACCCCTGCGCCGCGCGGCTATACGCAAACGGCTAACTGTACCGATCCGCGCGAAAGCTATTCCGCCGGCAGCCCGCTGCCGACGGTAGCGTCCACCCATTTGTCGCAAGGCGCCTGGAGCTACCGCGCCGGCGTGCTCTACCAGCCGTCGACGACGCAGTCGTACCACCTGTCGTACAGCACGTCGTTCAATTCGTCGGCCGACACCTACCAGTACGTGACGCCGCAGACTGCAGGCACACCGCCGGAGAAGAGCCGCAACATCGAACTGGGCACCAAGCTCGACTGGCTCGACGGCAAGCTCTCCACGCGCGCCGCCATCTTCCGCACCGAGAAAACCAACGAGCGCACCACCGATTCCGATTTTGCCGGCAGCTCCTACCTGCTGTCGGGCAAGCGCCACTCCCAGGGTCTCGAACTCGACGTGGTCGGCCGCCTCACGTCTCAGTGGGAGGTCTATTTCTCCTACTCCTACATTCCGAAGGCAACCATCGACCAGGTCGGCAGCACCGCAGCGCCGGGTACCGTCGGCTCGCGAGTCGGCCTGACGCCCAAGCACAGCGGGGCTGCATGGATCAGCTATCAGGCCACGCCCAAGTTCCGCATTGCGGGCGGCGTGCGCGGCGCGTCGGAGAACCGGCCGCTGCAGGGCGCCAGCGGCGCCGCCAGCCTGTCCAACAGCACGCCGGGCTACGTGGTGGGCGACATGATGCTCGAGTACAAGTTCACGCCCGACCTGTATGCGCAGCTCAACATCAACAACGTGACGAACAAGCTCTACGGCGACCAGCTCTATCCGGGATTCGTGATTGCCGGTGCCAAGCGCACGGTGCTCTTCACGGTCGGCGCGCGTTTTTAGAATAGGCCGGCACAACCGATCTTCCGCTCGTCATGCTCTTGCACATTCGCGAAGTCCTCACGCCTGACGAAGTTCGCCAGGCGAGGGATATCCTGGGCCATGCGCCCTGGGAGGACGGCCGCCTGACCGCCGGCGAGCAGTCGGCCAAGGCGAAGAACAACGAGCAGCTGAGGGAAGACTGTGAAGAAACCCGCGCGGTCCAGCAACTGCTGCTGCGCGGGCTCGAGCGGCACCAGCTTTTCTTCTCGGCCGCGCTTCCAAAGCAGATTTCGCCGCCGCTGTTCAATCGCTACGGGGGTGCATCGAACAGCTTCGGCAATCACGTGGACAGCGCGGTCCGTTTTCTGCGCGACGGAACGGGCAGGGTGCGCACCGACATTTCGTGCACCGTGTTCCTGGCCGAACCCGGCGAATACGACGGCGGTGAGCTTGTGATCGAAGACACCTTCGGCACGCAGCGCGTCAAGCTCGCAGCGGGCGACATGGTGCTTTATCCGGGCACCAGCGTTCACCGGGTGCTGCCGGTGACGCGCGGCTTCCGTGTCGCAAGCTATTTCTGGATACAGAGCATGGTGCGCAGCGACGAGCAGCGCCGGCTGCTGTTCGAAATGGACAACCACCTGCGCCATCTGCGCAGCCAATATGGCGAGACCGATCCGGGCGTGATCGGCCTCACGAGCACTTATCACAACCTGCTGCGCATGTGGCTCGACGTCTGAGCCGCGGCGCGGCGCCTGCAATGCCGGGAGATCGTTCATGAAAAAATCACTTTTTTGTCTTGCAGCCGCATCCGCCGTCCTCTGGTCCGCATCGGCCTCCGCCCAGTTCGTCGAGCATGACGCGGTCAAGTGCGCCCCGGTTCCCAAGGAAGAAATGCGCCCTCAGATGGAGTTGCAGCGCAAGCTGGTGTCCGAAGGCTGGAAGGTCCGCCAGATCAAGAACTTCAACGGCTGCTATGAGGTGTACGGCTTCGACGAGAAGGGTCAGCGCGCCGAGGCGTTCTTCGATCCCAAGACCTTCGAGAAGGTCGGGCAGGTAAAGCAGCCCTCCTGAGGAGCCATACGGTGCGTGCGGGTCCCGCGCGTCCGTCGACGCAGGTCTGGGCGTTCTGGCTGCGCGCAACGCATTGGGCGCTGGTGGTGGCCATTGCGGTGGCGTGGTTCAGCGGCGAGGCGCTGCTGCGCCAGCATGAATGGGCGGGCTACGCGGCACTTGCCCTGGTGGGGAGCCGCTGCATCGGCGGGGCCCTGGGTGAGCACTATGCGAGGTTCCGCCAGTTCGTTCGATCCCCGTCGGAAGTTCGGCGCTATGCGGCCGAGGTGCTTGCCCGGCGAGAGAAGCGCTATTTAGGCCACAACCCGCTCGGCGGGTGGATGGTGGTCGCCCTGCTGGCAACGATCATCGCCGTCGGCATCACGGGCTGGATGTACTCGCTCGATATGTTCTGGGGCTTGGCGTGGGTGGAATGGCTCCACCGCACATTGGCCTGGACGCTGGTGGCGCTGATTACGCTGCACCTGGCGGGGGTTGCCTTCACGAGCTGGCGGCACAGGGAGAACCTGGTGGCCGCGATGATCAGCGGGCGCAAGCGCCCCAAGTCGCCAGGCGACGTCGACTGACGATGCGCCCGGCCTTGCTGATCAGCTGAGCTCGCCCATCTGCGACTGCAGGTAATTCTGCACGCCGACCTTGTCGATCAGCTCGATCTGGGTTTCGAGAAAGTCGATGTGCTCTTCGGTGTCGTCCAGAATCTCCTGCAGCAGGTCGCGCGAAACATAGTCGCGCACCGTTTCGCAGTAGGCGATTCCGTCCTTGATGGTGGCTTGCGCGCCGGTTTCGGCGCCCAGGTCGCAGGCCAGCAATTCAGGTACGTCTTCGCCGATGTTCAGCTTGCCCAAGTCCTGCAGGTTGGGCAGGCCGTCGAGCATGAAGATGCGGTCCATCAGCTTGTCGGCATGCTTCATCTCGCCGATCGATTCCTCGTATTCCTTCTTCGCCAGCTTGTCCAGACCCCAGTGCTTGAGCATCCGGTAGTGCAGGAAGTACTGGTTGATCGCGGTGAGCTCGTTCTTGAGCTGCGCCTGCAGATGTTCGATGACCTTGGGGTCGCCCTTCATGGTTTTTTCCTTGTTCTGAAAGCACCGATTGTGAGAGGGGTCGGTAAGCAGTTGCAAGCAATCCCATGCTGGGCCGGTCTGCATGCGTTTGATGGTGATACACGTTCGTATTCGAGCGCAGGCGAGCAGGCGACGCCTTCGTGTTTCATAGCTCTCACCCATGCAATTGATAGTTGATTACTATTGATATGCCTTATTTGGTAGCTATACTCATGGCTCGCACTTATTTTTGTCCACCCGCAGCATCCAAGGAATCAACATGTCCCTGATCAACACCCAAGTCCTTCCCTTCAAGACCCAGGCCTACCTGAATGGCAAGTTCATCGACGTTTCCGACGAGACGCTCAAGGGCAAGTGGTCTGTGCTGATCTTCATGCCG